>Ga0206131_10001438_pt1 | contig 30667 bp, 29 predicted proteins | sample Helgoland_Spring_FD_148636 | JGI IMG/M metagenome (GOLD analysis project Ga0206131, IMG submission 148636) | Pelagic subsurface seawater microbial communities from Kabeltonne, Helgoland, North Sea - Helgoland_Spring_Bloom_20160517_1 | ecosystem: Environmental > Aquatic > Marine > Epipelagic ...
ATTGACTTGCCCACTTTTGGCGGCGCCACGGTTAAGGACGTATAGCCCAGGGCGTAGAAATCTGAGTAAACGAATGTCGGCGAAGGTATGGCGATCGGCGAGTTGCTGCCCGGTTGCGAGACGCAAACCGGCAAGTGAACGACAAACGTATTGAATGTTTATGGCTACGCGAAGGGCTTAAAGAGCGAATGAAGCAAACCAAGAAAGAGCGGCTCTGGCTGAATCCCTCTTGGAATATCGCTGCGCAACGCTCTGTCGGGCAGTAGATGGATCATATGTCCGGCTGCGTCCGGAGTATCGCCACCAAGTGTGATCACAGCCTCTAACTCAGAATCATTCCGAAGGTGTTACGGAACGCAATATGTCAGTGGTAAGCTCATCGAGCGGGCCAGTAAGCACCACATAACGCTAAGCTACATCCAGTCAGGAAAACCGCAACAAAACGCTTACATTGAGCGATAAAACAGAACTGTGCGCAACGAATGGCTTGGGACTTACAACAACCACCGTCCCAACATGGGGATAGGCGGCATCACACCCGCAATCAAACTGAAAATAGCTGCGTAATTCTACAAGCGGACCCCATTAAAAATAAGAGGATTACCTTCTTAGTCGTCTCGATCTCGCCTAAAGGCACATCTTAGCTGACATCTTTGACACAGACAAACATGCCTGCCATCAGCACGCCTGACAGAACCCGCAAGCCGATGCCAAACCTAGGCCTATCGATGTTGGTCATGCGAGGTGATCCTGCTCTGCCAAGGTATCGCGCAAGGCGTCCCCAGTGAGGTTTATCGCCAGAACACACAGAACCACCGCGCACCCAGGCCAAATCATTTGCAGCGGGGTAGAACGCATGTGAATCCGCGCATCAAGTAGCATCGTGCCCCATTCAGGCATCGGTGGCTGAACCCCAAAACCCAGAAACCCCAATGCCGAAATCCCCAAAATGGCACGCGCAAACATGCCTGTCCAAACCACCGCCAGGGACGGCATCAGAGATGGCAAATAATGCCAGCGGGCAATCGAGAGGGGCGAGGCACCCGCCAGCTGTGCCTGTACAACGTAGCCGCGAGTTTGCAAGGACAGGCCAATCCCACGAGCCACACGGGCATAGCGCATCCAACCCGTCACCGTAAGCGCAAAGATCAGGCTACCCGTTCCCGCCCCCAGAATGCCCGCGATAACAACAGCCGCCACCAAATCCGGAAACGCTAGAAACGTATCAGTTGTGCGCATTATCAGCCAATCCGCCAGCTTCCCACCTTGTGCCGCAATCAAGCCCATGATCGTGCCTATGCACAACCCAATGACTGAAATCAGAAATGCAAGACCAAGGGACCACCGCGCACCATGCAACAAGCGCGATAAGATACCCCGCCCATTGCCAGATCGTCACAGTGATTGACGGCCATCCGGCGACGCTCGCTTTGATTGGAGGCATCGCGGGGCACCGGATGTTGCCATTGGGTGTCGAGCATTTCGGCCAGACTGGCACGATTGGTGACCTCTACTGCTCCTGCAGTATTGACACAGACGGCATTGTGGCATGCGTGAGGTCAGAAGTACTTGGCCGGGGAACTTGGTAAGTTAGGGAAAGGTCGGACCGCACAGAGGGCGCATTGGCAAATACGATAGCAGTGCAATGTGTTCAGATGCGCACCCGCGGTCCGCTACTCGTATTTCAGGCCCTTTGATTCAAGCCTTTTCCGCATATCGAATATGTCCAAAGTCAATTCACCGGACTCTATTCTTTGCCGCAAGGCTTCCTCACGCTCCACTCGCTCCTCAGCCGCCTTTGCGACTTTTGCGGCATCCGCGTTTGGGACGACACAGACACCGTCATCGTCCGCGACGATGACATCGCCGGGGTGAACGGATACGCCTGAACATATTATCGGAACATTGACGCTTCCGACGGTTTCCTTGATCGGCCCGTGCGCAGAAATTGACGAAGACCAGGCTGCAAATCCCATGGTTCGTAATTCTCGAGTGTCGCGAACACCCGCGTCAATCACCAGACCTTTGCACCCCTTTGCCATGGCCGCGGTGGCCAGCAAATCACCAAAATAGGCGATATCACTGGGCGCTGTTGGGGCTAGAACCATGATATCGCCTGGCTGCAACTGCTCAATCGCCACATGGACCATCCAATTGTCTCCGGGCGGTGCCAAAATGGTGACCGCCGAACCAGCAATCGCAAGATCCTGCTGAATTGAGCGCATCCTGGAAGACATGACCCCTGTCTGGCCCATGGCCTCGCTTACCGTTGCGACGCCAGCCTCGCCCAACCGTACAATAGTCGGCGCATCCGCGCGCGCAACATTTCGTCTGACAATCCCGCCCATGGCCAACTCCGTTATTTCAGGTCTGCGACCGCCGCGGCAATGCGCCTGCAGGCTTCGGTCAACTGCGCGATGTCGGCTGCAAAAGAAATACGCAGCCTGTTGGGCACACCAAAAGCCGATCCGGGAACGACCATGACGTTTGCAGCGTCTAGAAGATAGCGGGCAAAATCCTGTTCATTGGCGATTGTCTGGGTTTCGGTCTTGCGCCCAAGAAGCCTCTCGCAAGATGGAAATGCGTAGAACGCGCCTTGGGGTGTGGGGCAATCTATGCCCGGCACCGAATTGAGCCCACTGACAACCATATTGCGACGTTCAAGAAAAACCGATCGTATCTTGGCCAATACGTCTTCTGGTCCATCCAAAGCAGCGACGGCCGCTGCCTGAGTTACGGAAGGAGGACAGGTTGTGACCTGAGACTGAACCGTGCGCATCGCCTTGATCAATTGATTTGGCCCTCCCGCGTACCCGATGCGCCAACCGGTCATACAATAGGCCTTTGAAACGCCGTTTACGGTCAGTGTTCGATTGGCCATGAATGGTCTGACCTTTGCCATCGTCGTAAATCGACCACTAAAAAGGATATGTTCGTAAATGTCGTCTGAAAGCAGCCAAACATGAGGGTGTTTTTCGAGCACATCCGCCAACTCTGCCAGTTCCGAAGCAGAATGGACAGAGCCGGAAGGATTAGAAGGCGAATTCAGCACAAGCCAGCGTGTTCGATCCGTTATCGCGGCTTCCAGATCCTGGGCTTTCATCTTGAAATCATTGTCGGCTGACGTACTGACGATCTTCTCACGTCCTCCCAGCACCCGCGCCATATCGATATAGGGCGAGTAGTACGGCGTGGGGATAATGACTTCGTCCCCCTCATCTATTGTCGCTGAAAAGGCATTATAAATGACCTGCTTTGAACCAGCGCTGACCGAGATTTCGTCAATATTGAACTTTAAACCGTTCTCACGGTCAAATTTGCGCTGGATCGCCTCTTTTAGTGCCAAGGTGCCATCGATGTCGGTGTAATGGGTGTCGCCCTCACGCATCGCAGAAATCGCCGCCTCTTGTATATGCAGCGGTGTGTCGAGGTCCGGCTCGCCAGTTGAAAGCCCGATGATGTCGCGCCCCTGGCGCCTGAGCGCCGCGGCTTCTGCCGCAAGGCGCATCATCGACGATGGTGCGATGTCTTTCAGTCTATGGGCGAGGTGCAGCTCAGGAATTGGCATCTCTGATTTATCCTTCAAATTGGGGGTAGTCGCGTCGGGCCGAAGTCGCCGAAATAACCTCTTGTTTCACATCCTCTGCGATCTCGGATAGCGGGCGTTCATTGGGGTCCCCGTAGCCGCCGCCGCCAGGCAAATCGATGACCAGCCTGTCCCCTGCGGGTATCGTCTGGCGGCCCTTCCCGTTCAGTTTTTTACCGGAAGCAAGATGGACAAGTCCCGCCGCACCGGCGCCTCCGCCCGCCCGGCCTTGGGCGGGGTGGTCCACCCGATCAAACTGAGCAATCAAGTTCAGATGTGTGTCCGTAATTGCACTGAATTCCACGCTTTGACCAAGGCCACCGCGATACTTACCCGCCCCCCCTGAATCTGGCCGAAATTCTTTTCGCCAGATGACAATTGGAACGATTGTTTCAATTGCTTCCACGGGCATACCTTTTAAAGCCGAAGGAAACGCGGTTGCACCCAACCCATCCGACGAAGAGCGTGCCCCCATTCCTGCGGCCATCAACGAAAATATTTCCCAGTGGTTGTGCTCGCCCTGAAAATCGGTTTCTCCGCGCAGATACGGGTTCCACATCATGCCTGATTCAGCGAGTGTCTGACCGGGCATTGCCTTTTCGAGGCATCCCATGACCGCATCGGGAAGAAAGTGACCAATGATGTGACGCGATGAAACCGGCGCGGGACGCAGAGGATTCAAGATTGAATTTTCGGGCGCCGAGATATCAAAGAGCGACAGGCTTGCGTGATTGCTAGGGATTTCGGGCGCAATGACGCATTTAATGCCATAAAAGGCATAGGCGCTTGCATAGATCAGCGGGCAATTGATCCCGAATGGGCTGATTGAAGATGTTCCCGCGAAATCAAGCGAAACTCTGCCGTCACTAACGCGCATTTCGACGACAATTTCGACCGAGGTATCATAGCCGTCAGTAGACATTTGGTGATTGTAGGTACCCTCGGGAACATCGCGGATCGCTTTGTCCATGGCGCTGAGCGTTGTGCCCAGGATGTAAGTTCCCACATCCGTCATGTCATCCAGATCAAATTCCTCAAGCATCTCGCTCAGGCGGCGGGCGCCCTCTTCGCCAGCAGCGAGGATTGCCAGAATGTCGCCTTCGGTTTGCAACGGTTCGCGCGAGTTTGACCGCATAAGGCGTATCAGGTCGCGATTGACCACACCTTCGTGCGCTATATTCATGTGCGGAATGCTAATACCTTCCTCAAATACATCATTGCCATCAGGGCCCATACCGCGCCCACCGAGATCAACAATGTGCACCGTTGCTGCGAAAAGCCCAACGATGCGGCCCCGAAAGAAAACAGGCGTCACAATTGTGACATCGTTCAAATGGCCCGACCCCAACCACGGGTCGTTCGTTATATAGCTGTCGCCTTCCTTCATGGACGCGACTGGGAACTCTTCAAAAAAGTGGACCACCGAAGCGGCCATGCAGTTGACATGCCCTGGTGTGCCGGTAACCGCTTGCGCCAGCATTCTTCCTTTTAGATCAAAGAATCCTGCCGATAAGTCGCCACTCTCTCGCACAGGCGGACTGAAGGCAGCCCTGATCATGACCTGCGCCTGTTCTTCGCAAACAGCTATGAGACGGTTCCAGATGATCTGAAACTCGAAGTCGCTACGCATTTGTTTGCTCCTGTGCTGGCTCACCAAGCGAGTCCTCGGAGAGTTTTTGATTGGAGACCAAGCAACCAAGAATTGCCCCTGAAGCCAGGATGGTGGCTTGCATCCCTCTGGGAAGGATGGTCGTCGTCTCTTCCTCTTCGATTGCTGCCGGGCCGACAATCTGTGCTCCAGGTTCCAAATCCGGACGCCAGAATACAGCATAGTCGACCTTAGCCAGGGGCCGTGTTTCGAATACTGTCCGGAAACTATTGGGCGCAGGATTGTAACTGTCGGGAAGTGCCTCAAATACACCAACATCCGGTACCGGAGCGGTCACCAGAACCGACCAGGTGATTACTTCCACCTCGGCGCCGGGCACATTTCGATGATAAATCTCTCGGTATTTGGTCTCAAAGGCTTCGCGCAGTGACGCGTTGTCCTGCTGTGAGAGCCGATGGCACGGAACCGGCACTGTAATTTCGTGGCCCTGACCGACATATCTCATAGATGCAGATCGTATTTCCGTGAGGGGTTGGTCGACCGCAGCTGGCTCAACAATACGGGTCGCCATATCCTTCATTTCTTCAAGGTACGTGTTGACAGTGTCTGCGTCAAAATTGGAAAGGGGTTGGTGAAGCGAACGAACAACTTCGTAGGAAACCGGTGCACGAAGGAAGCCAACAGCCGACCCCACGCCCGCCCCCATCGGCACGAGGAACTGTTTCATGCCAAGTTTTGCCATGACGTTTGCGACGTGGAGCGGTGCCCCCCCACCAAATCCGATCAGCACCCGATTACGGATTTCCTTACCGCTTTCCGCTGCGTGTACGCGAGCTGCCGCGGCCATATTTTCTTCGACGATCTCAACAACTGCCGCCGAGGCTTCCAGTGTCGATGCGGCAAGCTTCTTGCAGATATGTTCCGTCATCGCGATTTCAGACGCATGAAGGTCCAACGGGAATTTTCCGCCTGCGAAACCAGCTGGGTTTAATTTTCCAAGAAGCAAATTCGCGTCGGTGACTGCTGGTTGATCCCCTCCGCGCCCAAAGGCGGCGGGGCCCGGTTCCGAACCCGCACTTTCCGGCCCAACGGTGACCCGTCCGAGAGAGTCGAGTTTTGCGAGAGATCCACCGCCCGAACCGATCTCAACCATATCTATAACTGGAATCCGGACAGGTGTCCCGCTTCCTTTCTTGTGCTTATAGACCCGTGCGACTTCGAACGTCCGGGACGTCTGCGGCTTTCCATTGTCGATCAGGCACAATTTGGCAGTCGTGCCTCCCATATCAAAGGATACAACGTCCGAAAGACCATTTTCAGCTGCAATCGACGCGGAAAACAAAGCCCCACCGGCGGGCCCAGATTCTACAAGTCTGATGGGGAACGCTGCAGCGGTTACAATGTCGGTAAGGCCGCCCCCCGATAGCATCATAAGCAACGGACAATTCAACCCCTTGCCCTTTAGGCGTTCATCGAGCCTCAGCAGGTAGGCGGCCATTTTGGGTTGCACATAAGCGTTCGCACAAGCCGTGCAGAATCGTTCAAATTCACGCATCTCCGGTGCGACCTCGCCGGAAATTGATACCGATATGTCGGGAAGCGCCGCACGGATCATCTCTGCAACACGCGCCTCGTGGGCAACATTCGCATAACTGTGCATCAGACAGACCGCGACTGACTCTACATCAGCCTGACGAAGACGATCAATGGCCTTGACGACGTCTTCTTCATTGAGCGGCATCAACAACCGTCCACCCGCCCCGAGACGTTCGCGGATCGGAATTCTTAGGTCGCGCGGTATCAAAGGGGCTGGCAACTCGAGAAACAGATCAAAGAGATCAAACCTGTATTCTTGACCGATTTCGACCACATCGCGAAACCCGGCAGTTGTCAGCATCGCCGTTTTGGCGCCCTTGCGCTCGATCAATGCGTTTGTGGCAAGCGTCGTACCGTGCACGACCAGGTCCAGATCGCCAATTCCAACACCTGCCTGCGCGAGAACAAGGTCCATCGCGGCAAGCACACCGCCATCCGGATTTGTGTGTGTCGTCAACGTTTTTGCGGTAAACCGTTGACCGGCAAGCTCGATCGCCGCATCGGTGAATGTTCCACCGATGTCAATCCCGAGTTTGATAGAATTCCCAGTCATGTTATTTTGAAGGGTCATAACATGTTATTCCAATTCTAGCAGTAACCAGATGTATTTTGCGAAAACCTCATACGACTGGAACTGTGTAGTTCAGACCGAGACGGCCACCATCGGGGTAAATTGTCTGTCCGGTGATGTAAGAGCTGTCGTCGGTTGCCAGGAATACTGCCACGCTTGCAATTTCCTCGGGTTCTCCGGCCCGACCGATCGGCGTCCTGGAAAGCACCTTCTCGCGCGCGGTAGGATCGGCCATCGATGTCTTTCGGCTCATCTCGGTCAGAATTGTCCCGGGACCGATGGCGTTGACCCGAATTCCGTGCGGTGCAAGCGAAATCGCCATGACGTTGGTCAATTGGCCGATGCCGCCTTTTGAAACCACGTAGGGTGTCAATTCCGGAAGCGCGAGGCGTTGGTTGACTGACGACATGTTGATGATTGCGCCGCCACCGCCCTGCGTGATCATTTGGCGGGCAGCGGCCTGTCCGGTGAGAAACTGCGATTTGAGATTTATGCGAATGACGCGGTCGAATTCCTCCTCCGGTATATCCACAAATTGCGCTGGTTTGTTTGAGACGCCCGCGTTGGACACCATGATATCGAGGCGACCGAATGCCTCGACCGCGCCCGCGACGAGGCGATCTGCACTGGCCTTTTCTCCAGCATCTCCAATCACGAAAGGTGACCCAAGACGTTCTGCGACCACTTTGAGAGCTTCACCGTCGACGTCATTCAAAACAACTTTTGAGCCTTCGGCCAAAAAAAGCTCGGCGATTGCCAACCCAATCCCATTCGCCGCACCCGTGATCGCCGCGACCTTTCCTAGCATTCTCATTATCCTGCCTCCAAGTTTGTCATCCAGGTTTGGTGCACTAAACCATCGGGCAGGATGACGCCCGCGTAGTGCTGTGAAGAGCTTTCCTCCATTAGAGGATGAAGCCATTTGGAAACGGATCGTCCGGGTCAATCACGAAGTGATGGATGCCCATCAACCAGGACTTGGTTCCAACCAGAGTTGCCAAAGCAGGTGTGCCGTTGGTCAGGACTTCGGGTTTGCCAGTCCCACTGAACACCGTCCCGACGGGGCTCATGTTTCTAAACGTATTTTTCGGGTCGTATTCTTCGCGATTATGCAGGAGCGCCATCAGGGCACCTGTCGGCAGGCCACCGGGAGTTCGGCCCATGAAATCGGGTGCTGCCGTATTGGCGATGCGATAGCTGTCTTGGTCTGCCTGTTTGGAGAATAGCGATATGACGTTTGTATTGTTCTGTCCCATCTGGATGGAGTTGCCGGTTTCCGGATCATTGACTGGCGGAAGCGCCAGAAGCGCCTTCGTCACTTGCCGGCCAAACTCCTTGATGCCCGCCTGATTTGCTTTTTCGACGTCGATGCCTAGTTTCCTGGCATCGAATTGAGGGAAATACTGCCCTCCGCAGGCACTTATATCGACGGGGGTTCGGCCGCGTCCGTCAATGTCGATTTCAATTGATGCGATGTGGTAGGCTGGCAAATTCCGGTATCGAACCTCTTTTACCACACCGTCCTTGATTTCCACTTCAACGCTGAGTGGTCCCATGACCGTATCCATAGTGAGGTGCGTTACGGGCTCGACCGCCTCTACCAGGCCCGTTTCGACCGCAGCCGCCGCGGTGCCGAACGTGCTGTCACCGCACCCGTCGAAAAGACCGTTTGCATGAAGATACAGTACGCCGAATGCCGAGCCTTCGTTGACGGCTTCGGTCAGAATAGATCCAAGCATCGCATTGTGGCCGCGTGGCTCCCGGCACATGCATTCGTGGACCCAGCTCATGTTCTTCAGGTAGTACGCCTCTTTTTCACGCATCGTGTTCCCACGAATGGTGGGATATCCTGAAAGAACCGTCCTGTTGGCCTGTCCATGATGATGGTCGATTGCGTAGATCTGATTTTTGATGAGCATTTTCTGGTCCTTTAGTTGAAGTGCTCGCGCAATGTGCGCCCACTTACCGCTGTAGTTGATTGTCCTGAAAGGTTGTGTTGCCGTTGGATTGCCGCACCAAGGCGGCGTATCCCTTCTTCAATCTGCTCCGGCGTGCTGTAGGTGAAACACAGCCTCAGGTTTTGGCGCTCGCTGGGTGACGCGTAGAACATGCTGCCCGAGAAGACCAATACGCCTTCGTCTTCGGCATCAAAAACGGCTTGATCGGCGTTCACGCCTTCGGGAAGCTCCATCCAGAGATAGTATCCCCCATCGGAGCGGTCATACGAAACACCCGGGATGTGGCGATCAATGGCCGCGCACATCGCGTCAAGGTGTTGGCTCATCACGGGTTTCAGTTCTTCGATATGCTGTTCAATAAATCCGCTTCGCATTGCTTCGAGCACAATGCGCTGAGTAATGGGACATGACCCACCGTCAGATTTGAACGCGGCCATGCGCCCAATGATATCTGGGTCACCATTGGCCCAGCCAACCCGGAGGCCCGGGCCAAAGACTTTGGAGACAGTTCCGCTTGAAACGACACGACCATAAGTATCGAACGTCTTTATGGGCGGCACCGGTTCGCCGGAGTAACGCAATCGCCGATAGGGGTCATCTTCAAAAATGAGGAAGTCGTACTTTTCCGCCAACTCCACAAGGCGTCGACGGCGCTCGGCAGGAAGAGTAACCCCGCTTGGATTGTGGAAGTCTGGCACCACAAACAAGAGCTTGGGCATGATCTGGCCGTCTGCGCGCATCTGGCCCAGCGTTGTTTCCAATTCATCCACATCCAGACCGTTTTTGTCCGTCGTGATCTCGACCATTTCTGCGCCATGCTTGCGAATGATCGAAAGCGCCGTCAGATAATCAAGGTCACCTACAATGACGCCATCTCCGGGGTCTATCAAAACGCGAAGCAACAAGTCCAACGCATGCTTGGCACCATTCAGAACCAAGATGTTGTCGGTGCTTGTCGTGACTCCGTCCGCCAAACAGTAATCCACAATTGCCTCGCGCAGTTCTGGAACACCAAAAAGCGGACCGTATTGCAAGACTTCCGTCCTATGGTCCGATGCGACGCGGCGCGCAATCTCACTCAGGTCCGGCAAGTGATCAGGGAAGGCATATCCGCCACTTAGTTGGATCTTATCGGCACTAAACACCTGATATACTGCCGGTTTCTGGTCAGCACCGCGCGCCGAATATCGAAAAGTTCTTGGCATCGTAACAACCTCCATTCCATCTGATGATCTTAGCATCGGCGCTAATACTCAATTGTCAGATTGACGGAAAATTTATTGATATTGACGAATCGACAGATTTATCCGTAGTTTTGGCGAAACACTTTCGAAGAATTCGTAATTGCATTGGAGGTTAAGAATGGCCAAGGCAGATCTGGATCGAACCGATCTCAAGCTAATTGCGTATCTTGAGCGCAATGCGCGAGCGTCAACTACGGAAATTGCGCGCGAAATTGGGTTGCCCCGGACAACAGTACGGGAACGAATCTCCAAATTGGAGCAAAACGGGACAATTGCTGGCTATACTCTGATGTTGACGCAAAATCCGTTTGAAGAGTACGTACGCGGCGTCCTGCACTTGAATGTAGACAAGGTCAGCCTAAACCGAAATGTAGCTTTTATTAAGCAATTTCAAGAAATTAAATCATGTGATGTTGTAACTGGAGAATGTGACATTCTTTGTACATGTGAGGCCCCGCAGCTCGAGGATCTTGACGCATTGACGACCGAGATCGGTGCTGGAAAGGGTATCCAATCGGTGAGACTCAGTGTTGTCCTGTCGACCCGGTTTGACCGTCACTCACGCGCCAACACAACAAGCTCGTCGTTTGCCACGGCGGGTATCAGCAGTGGCGAGGTTGGTTAGCATTGGCCGCCGATATAGCGATAATTGCCGTCAAATTAGCGGATTATTGTAAATTTTTGACGATTTGGGAGTTTTCTTACTCCGGTTTTGGCTCGTAAGCTTGGGGAGAACTAGAGACCAAGTGCACAATCCAAAGGGAGGAAGAAATGTCCTACAATACGAAACCGAACGTTGGCGCCAATATCTCTCGTCGCCGGGTACTAAAATCCACGCTCGTGGGCGCCGCAGCGCTCGCCACACCCGCGTATCTCCGACCAGCCTGGGCGCAAGGGAAGCGAGTCGTCGTTGTCAATTTTGGTGGGAAAATGGGGGACGTCAAACGTAAGGCATTTTACGACCCCTTTACGCAGGACACCGGAATTGAGGTCGTTACGGTTTCGCCGCCGGAGGTTGCAAAGCTTAAGCTGATGGTCGAACAGGGTGCCGTTGAATGGGATCTGGTTGACCTTATTCCGGCATGGTTTGGTTCAGCGAAACAGCAGGGTCTTATCCAGGAAGTCGATGACAGCATCGTTAACCGTGTGGATGCTCTGCCGGCGGCCAAAGATCCGTTTGCCTGTGGAGGGTCTCTCTACGCTGGCGGTATTGGCTATCCGACTGACCGTCTTCAGGGCGTCCAACCCAAGAATTGGGCGCAATTCTGGGACGTGGAAAACCATCCCGGTCGCCGCGGTCTGCGGACCCGCGTCTCTGATACATTGGAAATTGCCTTGATGGCCGATGGCGTGGCCCCTGCTGATGTCTATCCTTGCGACATCGAACGTGCCTTCAAGGCGCTTGATCGGATCAAGCCGCATGTTTCGCACTGGATTGACTCCACTGCACAAACGGTCTCGCTGATTCAGTCAAACGAGACCGACTACACCTTTACCTTTACGACGCGGGTAAAGGGCATGCAGGAGTCCGGTGTCCCAATGGGTTACTCGTTCGAACAGAACCTCATGGGCATGGTATACACAGCGGTTCCAACAGGCGCGCCGAACAGTGATGGGGCCATGCGACTTCTCAGCTACATCATGGATCCTGAACGGCAGGTTGAAATGGCGAATGGTTCTGGCGATGCCCCGACCTATATCTCATCGCTGGAAAAGGTTGACCCCGCCGTCCGCAAATGGCTCCCAGATGTGGCCAACGAAAACAACATGATGGTCGATGGCGACTGGTGGGCCGCCAATATTGACGAGCTTGGGCCGCGGATGAAAGAATGGTTGCTTACATAACCACAGGGTGGTTTCCTGTCGAAACTCAGGACTTGCATAGAAGACAGGAAAACCATGCAGAAGAACGACGAAAAATCGGCACTGACTCTTTTGAGCCTTGCCGATCCTCTACCCAAAGAGGGGAAAACAATGGGTTATGTCCGTATGCCTTTTTCCAGAAATGACTCGGCATATGGTTTCATTGCGTCGCCGATCACAGTGATCGCGAATGGCGACGGCCCGACGGCGCTTCTGCTCGCAGGAACTCAAGGCGATGAGTTCGAGGGGCAGATTGCACTTTCAAACCTTGCCCGTGAGATTGAGCCTGACCAGATAAATGGGCGCATCATCATTTTTCCGATGGCGAATACGCCGGCTGCGCAGGCCGGTGTTCGCAATTCGCCTATCGACGGGCTGAACCTGAACCGGATATTTCCAGGAGACGTGCGAGGGCGAACAACCTCGATGCTTGCAAATTACATTGAGCGTGCTCTGATGCCGGAGTCAGAGATCGTTGTCGACCTGCACAGCGGGGGCAACTCTTTGGAGTATCTTCCGTGCGCTTCATACGTAGACCATCTTAACGCCGACGAAAATACCCGCCGATTGGCGCTGGCCGTCGCCTTCGGCGCGTCGACTGTTCTCGCCATGAAAGCCTATGAAGATCGGAGCACTTCAGGCGCGGCGCGGCGCGCTGGAACAGTACGTATCTCAGCTGAAATCGGTGGTGGTGGCCGTGTCTCCAAGACGTCTGTCGATATGGCTTACAAAGGTGTTCGTAATGTCTTGGACTGGGCGGGCATCCTTCCGTTCCGGGATAGCCAACGTGCTGATCCCTCGACGAAGGAGGTCGAGGCGGACCGTGACTATCACTATGCTTTGCACGATGGATTGTTTGAACCGTGGGTCAGTTTGGGCGATCACGTCAAAGCAGGTCAGATCGCCGGTTTGATCCACTACGTAGAAACACCTGGAGCCGATCCTCAAAAAGTGTATCTCGCTGCGGACGGGACGGTGGTCTGCCTGCGATCCATGAGCATGACCAAAAGGGGCGATTGTGTCCTACATTTGGCACAGAACCCCAGCGATATCCTTCTGAAAAATCTGGAAAAAGCGAAGGCCTCCACATGGCTGAAAGACAGCTACAAAAAGAACAGTCTGTCAAGGTCGCGACGACCCGGGGCCTCAAAGGGAAATAGAAATGCGCCCTGAAACTCGCGAACAGTTCAGTATCGCCGTCTTTGCTCTGCCCGCGGCTTTGTTCATGGTTGTCATGATGGCCGTACCGCTAGGGTCAGTTGTTTGGCAGAGCCTTTCCGATGAGACCGGATTTTCTCTTGCGGCTTATGTCAAGATGGCCCAGTCAAACCTATTCATTCGCGTGACCCGCACCACGCTGGAAATCGCCTTGGGAGCCACATTGGTGGCGTTTATTCTCGGATATCCAATCGCCTATTTTCTGTCGAAACAGCCCCCAAGGCGCCAGACAGTCTGGTTGATCGTGATCTTGATCCCGTTCTGGACCAGCTCTCTGGTCAAGAGTTTCGCTTTCGTTGTCATGCTAGGTCATGCGGGCATTTTGAACACCTGGCTCGGCGAGTTTGGGTTGGGTCCCTACAAGATGCTGTTCAACAGGATTGGTGTTATGGTTGGTATGAGCCATTTTTTGGTGCCATTCATGGTCTTTCCAATCTTGACTAATTTAAGGAGCCAGCCACCGGAATTGGCAAAGGCGGCTGCCATCATGGGTGCGGGTAAGTTTCGGATATTCCGGACCGTGACATTCCCGCTCAGCCTTCCCGGCGTAGTGTCTGGTGCTCTTCTTGTCTTTATTCTCGCTCTTGGTTTTTTTATCGTGCCGAAACTTCTTGGCGGGCGCCAGGATGTTATGTTGTCCAGCCTTGTGGATTTCTATGCCCGTGAGGTGTTCAATTTTCAGATGTCATCTGCAATCGCCGTTGTCCTTATGGCGACTGCGTTGCTGGCGGCATTTCTCCTCTCAAAAGTGCGGGGCGGCGCTTCGATCCTCTCCAAGGAGCAATCGTGATGGAAAGACGGTCCATCTGGCGTCGCGCAAATGCGGCCTTCGCAGTGGCCGCCATGATCTTTCTGTTGCTTCCAAGCCTGATCGTCGTGCCCATGTCGTTCAGCGACTCCGAATTGATCATATTCCCGCCCAAGGAATACTCTTTTCACCTCTATGAGCGATATGTTCAGGAACCCGGATGGGTATCTGCAACAATCCTGAGTTTTCGGGTGGCACTCTGGACTACGATCTTGTCGATCTGCCTGGGTGTCCCGGCTGCGTATGCGTTGGTTCGCGGTCAGTTCCCCGGACGTCGAATGCTTGCGATGTTTCTGCTAAGCCCGATCATGTTGCCCAGCGTCGTCCTAGCCCTCGCGTTCTATATCTATTTTGTCCGTATCAGCCTGTCTCAGGGTGAACTTCGGCTGGTGCTTGCGCATTGCGTCGCAACCTTACCGTTCATCATCGTTACTGCAGCCGCAGGGATCCAGACGGTGGACGCTAACATTGAACGGGCGGCCAGGATAATGGGCGCAAGCCGCGTCTACGTTTTCAGAACCGTAACCTTGCCCTTGGTGATTCCATCGATTGTTGCGGGCGCGCTGTTTGCGTTTCTGATTTCCTTCGACGAAATCATCATTTCAATTTTTGTCGCCAGGGCCGGAGACGAAACGCTCCCGATCAAGATGTACTCATCCTTGGTATTTGAAGTGTCTCCCGTTCTCGCGGCCATTTCTACGATGCTGACTGTTATGTCGGCCCTGATCTGTATTCTCGTAACTTTTGTGCAAAAGAGTGAAGCCAAACCATGATGGATGTTAACTCAACCAAACAGGAAATGGTACGCCTTGACGCCGTGACAAAACTCTATGGCAGTTTCACCGCGCTCCATGAAACGGACCTGTCCATTCGTGCCGGAGAGTTTCTCACGCTCTTGGGTCCATCAGGATCTGGCAAGACGACTCTTCTGAACGCGGTTGCTGGGATGACCATGCCGACCTCGGGACATGTCTGGATTGACAGTCAGGATGTGACCGCAATGCCGCCGGAGAAGCGCGGATTGGGCATGGTCTTTCAAAGCTATGCGCTGATGCCGCATATGACCGTATTCGATAATATCGCTTACCCATTGAAGGTGCGCAAAACCCCGAAGCAGGAAATCAAGAAACGAGTGACTAATGTTCTGGAACTTGTTCGGCTGCCCGATCTTGCACATCGCAAACCAAAAGAACTCTCCGGCGGACAGCAGCAACGCGTATCGATTGCACGATGCCTGATTTACAATCCCAGACTAATCCTAATGGATGAACCGCTCGGAGCGCTCGATAAGAAGCTGCGCGAGCAGATGCAGTTGGAGATCAAACGGCTGCACAACGAGCTCGGGATTACAATGGTCTACGTCACACATGATCAGGAAGAAGCCCTGAACATGTCAGACAGGATCATGCTGATGAACGGAGGCAAGGCGGAACAGATTGGTAGTCCACATGATCTATACTTCAAGCCGGTTTCTCAATTCGCAGCTGACTTCATTGGCCAGTCGACCATGCTTGACGCCAAGGTTTTGGAAGCCGGCGATCCTTGCATACTCGACTTGGGAACGTCCGGGCAGTGCAAAGTGAAGGCGCCCGGCGCAAACAAGAACCAAAGCGGCAAGCTCGTATTGCGGCCGGAAACACTCCGACTAATTACGAACGACCAATTGCCCGATGGATTCAACGCGCTGTCGGTCCGTTACAAAGACAGCTTGGTCACCGGCGGCACAACTAAGTATATTGTCGAACTCGAAAACGGTACCGAGATGATCGTGCAGGAACTCACAACGCCCGAGGAAGCTGCAAGACGACATGAGGGTCAGCTTTTTGCCGCATGGCCGGTCGAGGCTGGGATTTTTCTCGATCAATAAGCCACAACTTTCCAAACGAAACTTCGAAATACGAAAGCTGCATCTATGATAGACATCTCAACTCCAGATCAAATCGCGTTGCTCGAACCTGTTGAGCGCTTCTGCCGGGACGAACTGCCCGCGCTTGCCGCGGAGTGTGAAGAGACAGGCGCGCCCCCATCCCGAGAATGGAAGAAAAAATTCGCAGACCTCGGCGTGCTGGGAGTAAATGCGTCTGAACAATTCGGTGGTCTTGGGCTCAAAGCAACCGATGCGGTGATGGTGCTTGAGCGTTTCGCGACCGTATCCACGGCCGCCGCCTTTCCCGTCTTCGAGGCGCTGGTCGGCCCGGTCAGGATCATCGAAAAATTTGGCACCTCCGAACTATCTCAGCGGATCGTGCCAGCTGTGATCGCGGGCGATATGGTGGTGGCGATCTCAATGTCGGAACCGGGCGCAGGTACCGCGCTGACGGACCTTACCACGCGCGCACGGATCGACGGTGATGACATCGTTCTCAACGGCACCAAACGCTGGTGCAGCGGCGGCGGTAGTGCGGACGCCTATGTCGTCTTCTGTCGTCTCAGTGATGAACCGGGCGCACGCGGCATTGGCGCGGTATTGGTAGAGGCGGATACGCCCGGCGTGAGTTTTGGTGAGCCAGAGAAACTTATGGGCTGGCGCGGCGTGCCGAGTGCAGACATTCATTTGGACGAGGTGCGGATTCCACGCGAAAATCTGCTTATCGAGGCGGGAGGATTCTCGCGATTGATGGGGGCCTTCAATCTTGAACGATGTGGCAATGCGACCATGTCGCTGGGGCTCTGTGCCGGCGCATTGAAGCAAGCGGAAGCTTATGTGCAGGAACGCAAACAGTTCGGAAAACCACTGATCGATTTTCAGGCCGTACAGTTGCGTTTGGCAGAAATGGCAGTGAAGACTGATGCTGCACGCCTTTTGATCCACCGCGCCACGTCAAGCTTCGGGCTGGACGGATTTCCGGAAAACATGCCTGTCTTGATGGCAAAATGCTTTGCCAACGAGGCCGTGCGCGCAGTGACCGGGGACGGTGTTCAGCTAATGGGTGGGTACGGTTATGCGAAGGAATATGGTATGGAGCAGCGGTTACGCGACGCCTGGGGCTGGGGCATTGCCGGCGGGTCCATCGACATCCAGAAAATCAACATTTCCGCCGCCCTCGTTGGGCGCCGTTTCGACCAGAGGCAATAGGCTATGAATGGCATCGGCGCAGAGGTTGGCGGCAAAGCTTCCAGTCAAAGGGTAAGGAAGATGATGCGCGCTGCGGATGTCACCGCACGCCTGCTGGAAGCTTGGGGATTCAACATCGCCTTTGGCGTGCCGGGGGAAAGTTATCTGGCGCTTCTCGATGCTCTTCACGACACCGACGGATTTCGCTTCATTAATTGTCGTCAAGAAGGGGGGGCGGCCATGGCCGCCGAGGCGCATGCCCGTGCGACTGGTAAACCGGGGCTTGTGATGGTGACCCGTGGTCCGGGCCTAACCAACGCCTCTGCAGGTATCCACGTGGCGCAGCAGGGCTCGACACCCTTGATCTTGTTGATCGGGATGCCGGCGCGCGAAACCGAGCGGCGCGACGCATTTCAGGAACTCGACATCCAAGCGTTTGGTCAGGTTATTGGTAAGGAAGCCCTGATTATCCGCGATCCCCATCGGATCGCAGAGCAACTTTCTCACGCAGTCCATTTGGCCATATCAGGCCGCCCGGGGCCGGTGCTGGTTGGCCTGCCGGAAGACATGCTCACCGAAGAGGCTGGTGATACGTCCGATGCTCTGCTCTCCATTCCAGTCCGGCCCCGCTCGGTTCCAACCCCTGATCTGCTGGCACAGGCAGCGGATACGCTCGCTAACGCAAAAAGACCCTTCGTTATCGCCGGTGGTGCAGGATGGACGCCGGACGCGACGCGCGCGCTGGAACGATTCGCAACACGCTATGGCGTCCCGGTGGGCGCGGCATGGCGACGGCAGGATGTGCTCGACAACACCCATCCCTGCTACGCGGGACATTTAGGGCTGGGCATCGATCCAAAACTGGCTGAACGCATACGCTCAGCCGATGTGATTCTTGTGGCCGGTGCCCGACTAGGCGAGGCCACGACTGACGGGTACAAGGTTTTGGTGCCACCCGCGATCGGGCCGCGGCTCATCCACATCCACCCCGACCCGAACGAACTTGGAGCCGTCTTTCGACCAAGTGTGGCACTTGAAGGAGACCCGGCCGCAACCCTGGATGCTCTGGCGGTTGTCGCGTGCGGCGACGTCACCGCACGCGACATCTGGCGAGGCGCAGCAAGAGCCGACTACGAGGCGTTCACTACACCAATCCGGGACATTGGAAACCTGCAAATGGCGCAAGTCGTGGCCCATGTATCGGCCACAGTGCCACCACAGACAGCGATCGCAAACGGTGCAGGCAACTATGCGATCTGGTTGCACAGGTTTTTCCTCTACAGACGGTTCGGCCAGCAACTCGGGCCGCAGTCGGGCACGATGGGCTATGGCATACCCGCGGCAATCGGTGCGGCTTTTGCAAACCCGGAAGCGAGGGCCGTCGCCTTTGCCGGTGACGGTTGCGCGCTGATGACGTTACAGGAACTTGCAACTATTGCGGAACACCAACTGCCGATCGTGGTGATCGTCGTCGACAATGGCCGTTATGGCACCATTCGGATGCATCAGGAGCGGGACTTCCCTGGCCGGTCCATCGGAACGGAAGTCACCAGCCCGGACTTTGCCAGTGTCGCACGCGGCTTTGGCCTGGCTGCGACGACAGTCCACACGACCGAGGAGTTTATCTCCGCCTTCGACGCGGCCTTCAAAACCGGTGCACCACATCTGTTGCATCTTCTGCAAGATCGCAATGTGATCAGTCCCGGCAGAACACTCTGATAGAATGAAGGAATCAAGGATGCATCGCAACAGGATGACTGACCAAACTGCTGACAGTGACGACAGAGAAATTCCCAAAGGTGCCTTGTCGGGAATTCGCATCGTCGATCTCAGCCGAGTTCTTGCGGGGCCGTGGTGTACGCAATGTTTTGCAGACATGGGCGCAGAAGTCCTGAAAGTAGAATCCCCCGGAGTGGGAGACGAAACCCGGACTTGGTCGCCCCCGAGCATGGGAGGTCACGCCGCCTACTTCACCTGCGTGAACCGGGGTAAATCCAGCATCGTCCTCGATCTTAAGGCGGCATCAGACCGCGACCGACTGCTTCAGGCCATTGCTGTGGCAGATGTCGTGGTTGAGAATTTTCGTGCGGGATCTCTGGACCGGCTGGGCCTGGGCGTGGACGTCATGATGGCCGCAAACCCGCGCCTGATCATTTGCTCGATCTCCGGCTATGGGAGGTCAGGACCCGAGGCGTCGCGCGCTGGATACGACTTTGTAATTCAGGCAGAATCTGGATTGATGGCTGTGACCGGCGACCCGGACAGCCAGCCCATGAAAGTGGGCGTCGCGGTGTCGGATCTTTTCGCAGGTCTCTATGCGTCACAGGCGATTTTGGCCGCGTTGATCGCCCGTGACCGTACGGGAAAGGGCACTCATCTCGACGTCTCGATGTTCGATTGCCAAGTCGCAGCAATGGCCAACGTCGCTGCCAATGCGCTAGCAACTGACATGCCATCGCAACGTCACGGAAACGGTCATCCAAACGTGGTGCCCTATCGCGTCTTCGAGGCAAAGGATCAGCCTTTTGTTGTTGCCGTAGGAAACGACAGTCAGTTCGGTCGGCTTGCGCGCGACGTGATCGGACAACCTCAGCTGCCGGATGATCCACGCTTTGCGACCAACGAAGCGCGCAGCTGCAATCGTGAGCTTCTGAATGCGAGCCTGGCGGACCTGTTCCGTCAACGAACGGCGGAAACCTGGTTGACCGCATTGCGCAAGGTAAACATTCCCGGTGGACGTATCAACGATGTGACCGACGCTCTCGCCACGAAGCAGGCAGAGGAACGGCAACTGGTCCAAAGTTTCTCTACTGAAGGCGGTCAGGTGTGTGCGGTGCGCTACCCTGTGCGCGCCGAAGGGCTCTGCACTGAAGTCACTCCGCCGCCGAAACTCGGCGAGGGAGGTGAAGCACTGCTGAGAAATTGGCTCGCAGGGTGACGAAGGTCACAAAACATTAGGAAAGGTGTCGGTCAGCCCGATTTGCCTACCCTCTTCCCACATTATGATCGCGGTGCCTTGGGCGGCGCCCGGCAGATTTTCCCAAACCAAGTAGCCGCTAGTTGGAACCACGGTGCGCTTGGTCTGAATGGCAGCATTGTAATTTGCCGAGCGGCATGGGCTGTTTCGCCGATGCAGCGAAAGTGGCTCTGCTAGCGCACGCAGCGAGAATAACCAAGGTACAGGTTGGCTCAAAGCCGCTATTCGCTGCGCATCGCACCAACGTCAGCTATGCGGGACATTGTTGCCGTTCGTCATATCTGCGCCAACGGAGGCTCTCAGCCCAAAGCGGGACAGGTCCACAAAGGGCGGGAAGCATGCGTAATTGGGCTGACCCTGCACTTTGGTCGAGCTCCCGATAGGATCACAGCATAGCTGTGAACAAGGGAGACAGATGATGGAATATTATGTTGGAATAGATGGATCGCTTCGGTCGTGCGCGTTGTGCATTGTCGATAACAAAGGCAAGGTTTGCCTCGAGCGAGAGCTGCCATGTGAGGTCGATGACATCGCCGACTGTCTCGCAGCTATTTAGTATCCAATTGAGCGCGTTGGTTTTGAGGCCGGAGCAATGAGCCAGAATCTGTTCTTTGGTTTGCAATCAAAGGGCTTTGAAGTTGTCTGTATGGAAGCGCGGCAAGTAAGTGCCGCCTTATCTGCGATGCGGAACAAAACTGATAAAACGGATGCAAAGGGCATTGCCCAAATTTTACGAACCGGTTTGTTTAGTCCCGTTCATATGAAGAGTCGAGAAGCCCAAGGGCTGAGGGTGCTTTTGAGCACGCGTAAAGCTCTGCTCAAGAAGACAATGGATCTGGCCAATGAGGTTCGTCGGTTGATTAAAATCTTCGGCGTGCGATTGCCGCGAACGGTGAAACATGGGGCTTTTGATGGCTTGGTAAGACCGATGGTTGAGATGGATGATATCCTTGCGCATGCAATCATTCCATTGCTCGACTCGCGGGTTGTCCTGTTTCAACACTACCTCGAGCTGGATCGACGCGTGAAACGTGCGTCGTCTCAAGACAAGGTTTGCATGCGGATGATGACCGTCCCAGGTGTTGGGCCAATTGCAGCACTGACGTTCAAGGCCGCAGTTGACGATCCGAGCCGCTTCAAGCGTTCGCGCACAGTTGCTGCGCACTTTGGTCTGACGCCAAGACGCTTCCAATCTGGCGAGCATGGCAATCCTGGCCAAATATCAAAGGCAGGAGATCGAGATGTCCGTGCGACTCTGTATGCCGCTGCCAACGCATTGCTGATGCGAACCATAACAGGGTCACAGATCAAATTATGGGGCATGCGATTGATGCGCACCAAAGGTCGTCGACGCGCAGTTGTTGCCGTCGCCCGCAAACTTGCCGTTCTGCTCCACCGTCTGTGGATCGACGGCAGTGAATTCCGTCAGGAACAAGTCGGAGGCACGGCATGACATAAAAGCCACCCACTCAACCTGATGGGATCGTCCAATCCGGACGAGGTCTGTGGATGAAGACGAAAATGTCTGCTGCGCAACTTGAAGTGCGCCCGGAAGCGGGGCTCTCCACAACCAATCCGACACATGCATGCAGCGGCGCCCTTCGAACGCCAAACCAGATTGCGAAGAGAAGCGTGACCCGGACAAACGATCCTTGATCATTCAAAAGAAGGAAAATGAGCTTGACCTAGACACCCAATTAGAAAAGGAGACATTCGCTGCAGTATGGATGAACGTTTGCTCAGCGGGACTGGGGCAAACCTCTCATCAAAAGGCTATCACGCGCGGCCTTTAAAAGAGGCATTCAAGCTTTTGGACAGATTTCATTTTGTCAGTTTCTGCTCCAGGGCTTGCTTAAAGGGAGGAATGATTTGGACTAATAGGTTTCCAACGACGATAGAAATATAGAGAAAAGCTCCGCTTGCGACGAAATATTTAGCTTTGCATAGGCATTCTTTCGGTGACTTTTGACGGTTTCAACGCTGATTTCCAATCGGCTAGAAATCGAACTCGTTGAATAGCCCTTAAGGACATATGATGCAATTTGAGACTCCCGATCCGTCAGTAAATCATTGCCGAATTGCCCAAACGCATTTTCAATCATGCTGCGCGTCATCGCGGGGAGGGCGGCGTCCTCTTGCGCCAACGCCGTGATGCTATAATGCTGAATTGCCAGCGACCGGACCATTGGCACCACAGCGGCAATGCGTTTGCGATCGGCCGCATTGAAACGCTGTTTTCGATTGGCGCGGGTAAAGCTGACAACGGTAGTTTCGTCCTCGGAAATAGGACAAAAAATTCCTACCTCGTCGCCAATTTCAGTGCGGGCGTAATGGTGTTTGAAATAGTCGCTGCTGTAAAAACGGTCTGGAGAAATTTCGGATAACACACAACTGCCATCGGTGCGCCCGCGCAGCACTTCTTGATAAAATGGGTCCAACAGATAAGGCCCGCGCAGATATTGTCGCACGACAATGTCAGCTTTGCTTTTGATCATGTTGTGATCAAGACAGCGCACCTGATTGGCCACCCCATAGGAAAAGGTCATGCTGATTTGGAAATCTGTCACAACACGCATGCTGTCCGTCAGCAGGGCGGGGAAATCCGGTTGCCCCACAGCGTTGCATGCCAGCGCAATCCGGCTGTTCCATTCTGCAAATTTCTGGCCCGATAAATTCATCTCTCGTACAATCCTATCGTCTCCCCCTTTGGGGGGATTTATCCATTGTCCACCCGAAGCGTACCATCACTCTAGCAAAAACAGATTGATTGGTAAGATACTACTATGGGGCATAGCCGTCATTTAATTCTCGCGTCGTTCGAGGAGCAGTTGGCCAAGCTGGATGCAACCTATGTGCATATTGGCGTTTTCGATTTTAACGGCGTTTTCCGTCACAAAAAGATCGAAGCGGCCAAGGCAGTGAAGTTCGCTAAGAACGGCTATTCATTTTGCGAAGTTCTTTATCAATGGGATATCGCAGACACGGCCTATGGCGGCGGTGCCTTTTTGGACCGACCCGCCAGCATAGATGCGGCCAGCGTGCGGGCGTGGCCCTTTGATGAAAAAGAAGCGATCTGCATCGCCGATTTCACCCGGCCCCTTGGTGAGTTAAGCCCGCGCAACCAGTTGATTGGACAGTTGGATAAGGCCAAGAAGATGGGTTTTGCCGTGCATTCCGCATTTGAGTTTGAATTCACCTTGCTGCAGGAAACCCCGCAAACCTTGCGGGAAAAAGCCTATAACAATCTGGACGCATTCGCCGTTGGCAACACCACCTATTCCCTGAAATCAGCTGTCGAAAATCAAGACATTTTTCGGGACTACGCCGATGTGATGGGACGAATGGGTATTGGGTTTGACGCGCTGCACTCGGAAATGGGCGAAGGTTGTTTTGAAACGCCGCTTGCTCACGCCGAAGGTATCAAATCCGCTGACGATGCTGCCTTATTTAAAAACTTTGCCAAACCGTTCTTTGGTCAACGCAGTCTAACCTCAACCTTCATGTCGAAATTGCGCGATGGAGTGCCGGGGCAATCCGGTCACCTGCACCTTTCCCTGCGCAGTCTGAATGACAGCAGCGCCAGTTTTCATGATCCGGATGGCCCCGACGGGCTGTCGCAGGACGCGCTTTACTTCATTGGCGGATTGCTCAAATTGATGCCGGAATGGTTGGCGCTTTGCAGCCACACCGTGAATGCCTACAAACGTTTGGTGCCAGGCGCATGGGCACCAGTTTATGCCGCATGGGGCGTGCAAAACCGCACCACCGCGGTGCGGGTGATCAACGATTCCGCCAAGTCTACGCGGATCGAATTTCGCGTCCCCTCGGCAGATACCAATCCGCACAGCGCGTTGGCGATGTGCATCGCTGCAGGGCTTTGGGGCATCGAAAACCGCATCACACCGCCCGCAAAACGCGACGATGATTGTTACGCCTCGGGCGGCCCTCCTGAGGCGCAATTCCCGCACGATCTGACGGCCGCAGCTGACAGACTGGCTGCAAGCGACACGGCGCGCTCGATCTTTAGCGACGCCTTTGTCGACAACTACGCTTTTGTGTGCCGCCAAGAGGACATGAGCTATCGTAAGGCCGTGAGCGCATGGGAGCGCCAGCGCTACCTTGAATTCGTATAACCAAGACCAAAAGGCACAAAAGTGCTTTGCAGAAAGCCAACACAAGGAGATGAAAAATGACAAAATCAGATAAGCATTCAAGTGGCCCATCCAGCCGTCGCCAGTTCCTAATGGGAGCCGGTTCCACAGCCACGATCGCAGCAGGTGCGAGCCTTTTTCCAGCCCTTGCCCATGCCTCTACCGACATGCGCTATATGTGCTGGGAAGGCTACGACAAGCCCTCTATCGTTGAGGCCTTTGAGGCCGCAAATGATGTCACCCTCAACATTGACTTGATCTCTGATAGCGCAGGTGGCTTTGCGAAACTGGCCGCTGGCAGCTATCGCGAATTCGATGTGGTGTCCTCGGACAGCCCGTGGATTGCACGGATGGGTCCAGCTGAGATTTGCGAATTCCTAGATGACGACGAATTCGCCGACATCTACGACAGCTTCTATCAACAATTTCAGGCCCCGTTCACTCCGCTAAAATTCGACGGTAAAACCACTGGCCTGCCGACCCGTTGGGGTTGGGTTGGCCCAACTGTGAACACCAAATTCGATACGCTTGAATCCTGGAGCAGCTACGATAACTGTTTTGATCCAGCCTACAAAGACAAAATATGTGTTTTGGATTGGGGCGACTGGCCTATCATGCCGATGGCGTTGCACGCGGGCATCAATCCTTACAAAGAACTTGATGAAGCCGAACTCAACGAAATCCGCATGGTGTTGCGCGCCTTGTTCAAGAACACCCGCGCTGTGGTCGGCGATTTATCCGTGGCGCAAAAAGGTCTTCTGGATGGCTCTTTCCGCACGTTAATCGGTGGCGGGACTTATGCAACGTCCGTGCTGCGTAAAGAAGGCCACGATCACATCCGTTCAATCGTGCCCGATCGCAAAGGTGGGCTCAATCAAGGCATCATCTGGATGGAAGCAACTGCCATTTTGAAAGGGACAGACAACCCTGACAAGGCCAAAGCATTGTTGCGTCACATGACATCGCCCGATGTTGCGGTTGATTTGGCCTGGACTGATGCGACCTGTAATCTTGTCCCTAACAAGAATGCAGAGGACATTTTTACCGACGAGCAAAAGTCTGCATTGCAAATCGACTATGCGGCCCATGCTTGGGAAAATAGTCACTTCCACGATGTTGCACCAAACATCGACGAAATGTTGGCTATCTTCCAAGAAGAGCTGGCGACAGCCAACTAATCAACACGGCGCCGGCCCTGTCACTTGCTGGGGCTGGCGTGTCCAATTTCTTACGCCGTGAAAGGCACCGTCTTGATGACCGCACCAATCATTGACATGAAATCGTTGAACAAATTCTACCAAGCCTACCAAGCGCTTTACGATATCACGCTGTCCGTCGAGGTTGGAGAGTTCGTTGCGCTCGTTGGCCCGTCAGGGTGCGGCAAGACCTCGCTTTTGAAAATCTTGGCAGGTTTTGAAGAACTCACCTCGGGCACTCTTGAAATTGAAGGCAAAGACATGCGCGATGTGCCACCATCCGAGCGTCCGACCCGCATGGTGTTTCAAAAGCTGGCCCTGTTTCCGCATAAAACCATTTTCGACAACATCGCCTTTCCGCTGAAGATCGCTAGACTGCCCAAAGCCGAGATTGCCGAAAAGGTCCGCCAAATGCTAGATCTGATGCACCTCAAAGAGGAGTACCTCACCCGCTACCCTTCCCAGTTGTCAGGTGGTGAACAACAGCGCGTCGCACTGGCTCGCAGCATGGTATCTAGCCCCAGCGTTTTGCTGCTGGACGAACCGCTTAGCGCGCTTGACGTGAAGCTAAAGAAATCCCTGCAAGCCGAGCTGAAACGCCTGCACCGCACCCTTGGCACCAGCTTTGTGCATGTGACCCATGACCTCGAAGAGGCGATGATGCTAGCCGACAGAATTTGTGTGATGAAAGACGGTCATGTCTTGCAGATCGGCACGCCCAACGATATTTACTACCGTCCGGCGCATCCCTTTGTGGCTGGGTTTATCGGAGACACCAACCTGCTGCCTGCCACTCTAACGTATTCCCAAAATGGTGCGAATTTCACTGCGCAGGGGGTTAGCTGCGCGGCAGCTGCAGTGCAAACCACACAGCTTGCCACGGACCTAGATGCAGATCATGCGCTGCTGATGATCCGTCCTGAAATGATCACTATAAATGCCGACGCCCCCAAGAATTGCCAAATGACCGGCGAGGTCGAAGAGTTTTTTGTCAAAGGCGCGACAATCCAGTACCGCGTCCGTGTGCAGGGCCTTGAAAACGAGGTCACGGTCGAGACCCCCGGCACCGCCGAAGTGCCGATCTCAGTCGGTCAAACCGTCCGCCTTAATTTTGATCTCAGCGACATCTTCGTGCTGGGAGCCTAGCCCATGCGCATTAAAAACATGTCATGGCGACACCCCGCGTTGCAGATCGCAACCCTGCCGCTGTTGACGGTGCTGGTGTTGTTCTTCCTCATCCCCTTCGGGATGACGGTGCTGCTCAGCTTTCAAGTCACCAAACTTTATCAAGTTGCTTGGAGCTGGGACCTAACCACTTGGAAGGACGTATTTAGCCATTCCTATTACTGGGTCATCATGGCCCGCACGTTGAAAATGGCACTGATTTGCGTGGTGCTCTGCGTGTTTTTGGGCCTGCCCGTTGCATATGCCTTGGTGAACCGCCTGCCATCCATGGAAAACCACGTCAAAATCCTGATCGTCTTTGCCTTTTTGGCCGATGCCATTTTGAAAACCTTTGGCTGGGTGCTATTTTTTGATCGCTCCGGCGTCCTGAACGGGTTTTTGGAGGTGTTGGGCTTTGGCCCGGCGGCAAGCGACATCTTGTTCACACCAACGGCAGCGATGATTGCTATGGTCTACAATTTGCTGCCCTACACGATCTTCACGATTTACCTCTCGATGATGCGCATCGACCGTGATTTGATCGCCGCCTCTTATGACTCCGGTGCCTCCAAACTGCGCACCTTTTGGGAGATCACCTTGCCGCTATCCAAACCCGGATTGCTGGCCGGTGCGGTACTGGTTTTTGTGCTCGGGCTTGGCGTATTTTTGGAACCTAAAATCATGGGCGGCGGCACTTCCCCACTGGCTGCCGAGCTGATCCGTCAAACATTCGAAACCCGCGTGAATTGGCCCTTGGGTGCAGCCCTGACGATTGTTGTCATCGGGATCGGCGCACTGACCCTGATGTTCTTTGGGTACTTGCTAATTAAAACCACAAAATCACAGGGGGGAAACACATGAGCCGCTATCGTTTTGAGACCCATCTGGCCAATGTGATCCTCTATGGTTCGGTCATCGCGACCTTGGTATTTTTCTACATCCCGATCGTCACTTTGGTTGCGTTTTCCCTTACGGAATCGCGCTTTTTGACTTTCCCAATCGAAGGTTTCAGCCTGAAATGGTACAGCGCGCTTTTTGCGGAAAAGAACTTCCTTCCCGCTCTTTGGGGATCGCTCAAACTCTCGTTCGTCGTCACCATACTGTCGACAATCCTCGGGGCCGCCGCCGCCGTGGCATGGATGCGGTTCAAGTTCCGCTTCCAACGCAGCTTTCAAGTGCTGGCCTTTACCCCATTGCTGTTCCCGCAGTTGATGTTGGGCGTGGTGATGCTGCTTTGGTTCTCGGTTCTGGGCAATTTCTTTGATTTTTCCATGGCCTTGTGGTCAGCGGTCTTGGGCCATGTGGTTTATATCACGCCTTTCGCGTTGATCATCATCGCGGTGCAAATCCACGGGTTTGACGACACCCTCGAGGACGCGGCGCGCGACAGTGGCTGCAGCAATTGGGAAGTCCTGCGCGAAATCACAATCCCGATCCTTTGGCCCGGAATTTTCTCGGCAGGCATTTTCGCCTTTCTGCTGTCCTGGGGTAATTTCTACCTGACCTATAGCCTTGCAGGCACCTCGCGGACCTTGCCGACTTTCGTTTTCAGCGGCATTGCCAACGGCTCCTCGCCAATCTTTCCAGCCTTGGCGACGCTGACCTTTATCCCAGCTTTGATCTTGGTTGGCTTGGCGGATTTCTTTCGCCGCCGTGCCGCAGAGCGGCTAAAGTCAGACACCACAGAGACGTAAATCCTCCTCCTCACTTGATAAGGTGCCCCATGAGTAATTCCCCAATTTCCGCAGCCAACTGGAGCTTTCCAACAAAGGTCTGGTTCGGCCTCGGGCGGGCCACTGAAATCGTCGCAGCCCTGGATGAAATCGGCGCGCACAATCCGCTGTTGGTCACCGACCAAGGGTTGGCCACGCACCCGATGATCACCGAAATGCAGGTGACCCTATCTGCGGCATCCATCCCCCACGGTACCTTCACTCAGATCAAACCCAACCCGACGGGCAGCAATGTCGAGGCGGGGGCCGTGGCCTTGCGCGATGGCAAGCACGATAGTGTCATTGCTGTGGGCGGCGGCTCGGCGTTAGATGCGGCGAAGGCTATCGCGCTGATGGTGGGCCAAGACAAGTCGATCTGGGAATTTGAAGACATCGGTGACAATTGGCGCGCAGTGAATGCCGCGGCGATGCTCCCCGTCATTGCTCTGCCAACGACCTCGGGCACAGGTTCGGAGCTGGGACGCTCCTCGGTTATCACCCAAGAAGATCCGCATCGCAAAGTCATCATCTTTCATCCTGACATGTTGCCAGAACTGGTGATCATGGACCCCGCCCTGACGATTGACCTGCCTGCGACATTGACAGCGGCCACAGGAATGGACGCGCTCAGCCATGCGCTTGAGGCCTATTGCACGCCGGGCTACCACCCGATGGCTGATGGTTTGGCGCTGCAGGCGATGTTGATGATCCGTGACTCCCTTGTGGTCGCGGTAAAGCATGGCGACGACATTGAGGCCCGCAGCACCATGCTCGCGGCCTCTGGCATGGCATGCATTGCTCTGCAAAAAGGTCTGGGCGCGATGCATGCCATTTCGCACCCTTTGGGGGCCGTTTATGATGTGCATCACGGCATGCTGAACGCGGTCTTGATGCCTTATGTTTTGGATTTCAACCTGCCAGTTATTGACCAAAAACTGGCCGTGCTCGCAAAGACACTTTTGTTGGGCGATGAGGCTAAGGATTTCATCGACTGGATCAAGGGGATGCGCATCCGATTGGGGGTGCCCAATACATTGGGTGCGTTGGGGCTTAACGTTAATGACCCTGATCTGATCGCCTATGCCGCCGCCAAAGATCCCTGCGCCCAAGGCAATCCCATTTTTCTGGATGCAACGGCGGCCCTACAGATACTTAAAAGCGCGTCTTAGCGCTTTGCAGATCGGCGATCTGAGTTGACATCGGGTGCGATTGGTTGCGGGCCAAGGCGGGAAGTATGGTCCACGATCTCAAAAGTCGCAAACCTGTCGCCGGGCTGAAAGATTTCCTTCTCGCTATCCCCAAACAAAAAAAATTTGCGGTGCTTGGTAACGACCCCACCGTCTGCCATTATCGCGATGGCCGTATTGAACAAATTTTGGCCATCTTTTTCAGGAAATTTGACGACAACCGCGACATCCACGTTTTCTGCCAACTGGCAAATGCGCGCGATTTGAGGGCCGTCAATAATGAGCGCAACATCCCGCAACCGTTGCCCTAGATTATAACGACTCAAGAACAATTCAGGAAAAACAGCAACATCGACATTCATCTTCGCGGCCGCATTCAGCGTTTGTTCAATTGCCTCCAGATTGGAATTTACGTTGCCGAACGCTGATTTGGCTTGATAAATTAAAATTTTCATACTGATACGCATCAACCTGACTTGAGAACTTTGAATGTTAACAGCCTACTCTGTAGATAAATGGTCTCAAACAATTCGGGTGTTAACGCACCGCACCAGACTGGGACTTTGCTAAGGGCCGTCCACTAGACCTTTCAAAGGTCGCTATCTGCGCTTAACCGCCGTTTGAACCCTATGCAGCATCGGTCAATTTGGGCTCAAAAAAGCCCTTCGCTGCAATTTTAATGAATGACTGCTGTAGCCCAATACCTAAAGCTGAGACATGGAGCCAAGGGCCGTGGGCATAGGACCTCGTATTGTTGACCTATTATCGGCGT
>Ga0206131_10001439_pt1 | contig 30665 bp, 30 predicted proteins | sample Helgoland_Spring_FD_148636 | JGI IMG/M metagenome (GOLD analysis project Ga0206131, IMG submission 148636) | Pelagic subsurface seawater microbial communities from Kabeltonne, Helgoland, North Sea - Helgoland_Spring_Bloom_20160517_1 | ecosystem: Environmental > Aquatic > Marine > Epipelagic ...
CCACCGCCGATGAAGCCGGTTTCGACCAGCGCCGGGCGGGCCAGCGGCACGGGTGCGGGCTGGTTCGACACGGTCACCACCGCAGGCGCGCAGGTCGCCGTCGTCCGCGTCACGACGCGGCGGGTCCGCACCACGCCCTTCGACGCGACACGCACGCGCTGGGCGCGCTTGACGAGTTTCGTATGTCCATAAGCGGCGCCCGCCGGGCGCTCCGCCACATGAACCGCGCCGCCGCCGATGACGGCACCGCCGCACGCGCACGCGCATAATTTAGCCATCGCCATCCGCACGGACATGATCGTCTCTTTCTCGTTGTTGGCACCCTGTGCGCCAAGCCGTCTTATATCGCGGCGCCTCTCCGCTATGCTCTTGAACGCGAAATAAACCCTTAAGCGCAATCGCATTAACCAGCAAAACGGATTTAACCCGCTGTTTTTGCGACGTCACCGGGGTGAAATACGGGTTAACGTGCCACCGCGGGACAATTCGGGCGACGGAATCGACCGTTGGAGCCGCGAGCCCCCCGTAACCGATTGATGCATCAATGTCGCAAAAGTCATTAAAACTCACCTTGTTGATCGATTCGCAGACCCCGCCAGCTTGTTGTTCCGAAAACCCACGATTATAGGCCCGGTCACCATTTGGGGGCGGGTCGGCGCGGTGTGTCGATGCGGAAGGAGAGTGGTATGGCAACGGTGATCAAAGACGTAACCGACGACGGTTACGACCCGTTGGCGGCGAATGATGCCGACAAAGGGGATTTCATGGAGAATGACGACTATCGTCCGTCGCCGGACGAACCGTTCATGAATTCGCGTCAGCAGGGATATTTCCGCGACAAGCTGATCCGGTGGAAAAGCGCGATCCTGCTCGATGCAGCGGACACGTTATCGCATCTCCAGATCGATTCGCTGCGCGAGGCGGACGTGACCGATCGGGCGTCGAGCGAAACCGACTGGTCGATCGAACTGCGCACCCGCGATCGCCAGCGCAAGCTGGTCGCGAAGATCGACGCGGCGCTGCGGCGGCTCGACGAGGGCGAATATGGCTATTGCGAGGTATCGGGCGAACCGATCAGCCTGGGCCGACTGGAAGCCCGCCCGATCGCGACGATGACCGTCGAGGCGCAGGAACGCCACGAACGCCACGAGAAAATCTCCCGCGAGGATTGATCTTAAGCTTTTGGCGACGCTTGCGGCGGTACGCACGGGGCAGCAAACCCCATGATCAGGACCGACCGCACCGATGGACGATTTCAGCAACGATTATCTGACCGTTGGTGATGGTTCGGCGGGATCGGTCAAGCGCGGTCGCCCGCGCGACAGCCTGTTCCTGAAGGCGACGCTGCAATTCGCCAACGAACCCAAATCGCGTGACGTCCGCGTCCGCAACCTGTCGCAGGGCGGGATGATGGCGGAATTCGACCGCGTCGTGCCGATGGGGACGCCGGTGACGATCGAGCTGCGCGGGGTCGGCAAGGTGCGCGGTCAGGTGGCCTGGTGCGCCGAAGGTCGCGCGGGGATTTCGTTCGATCGGCCCATCGATCCGAAACTGGCGCGCAAGCCCGTGGGCACGGGCGCGACGACGCCGGATTACGCCAAACCCTTTTCGATCTGAATACCGACCGCGTCGGATCGCCCTGAGCCGGGGACCGGGCCGCGCCACGGCAGCGATACCGACCGGCAAGACCCCGCCGCGACGACGGGGCCTGCCCTTATGCGTCAGAGATGCGCGATCTCTTCCTTGATTCGCAATTTTCGCTTCTTGAGTTCCGCCAGGCGCATGGGATCGGGCAGGGGCCGATGAACTTCGTCCGCAATGCGCTTGTCGAGCGTCGCGTGCTTGGTTTCCAGGGCTGCCTGGTGCGTCGTCTGCATAGTGGGATACCTCCTGATGCATGCGGTTGAGGGAATCGAGTAAACCACCAACGCGTCAAAAAGTCGTCATCGATTCTGGGTTAACGCGATTAACCGACCCGCGCGATGCGACGGTTGGTGCGCGCGTGACTTGTTGCTAGGGCGTCGTCGGTATCGATGGGGGTTGCGCGTGGTGATGGACGAACGACAGCTGATCGCCCGCCTCGAACAGCTCCGCTCCGAACATCGTGACCTCGACGCCGCGATCGATGCGCTGGTGTTCGCGGCGCAGCCCGATCAGCTTCAGGTCGCCCGGCTGAAGAAACGCAAGCTCCGGCTCAAGGACGAGATCGCAGCGGTCGAGGATCAGCTGATCCCCGACATCATCGCCTGATCGACCCGTTGTGAGACAGACCGGCCCCCGGACCCGTCGTCGCCACGCTGGCGGCGGGCGGCAAGCTGTGTAACGTCGCCGCCATGGAACGGGGCCACCACGATCAACGCATCCAGCGTCGCCTGATCGATTCGCTGTATATCGAGGCGATGCTGCTGGCCGATGAGGCGCGCAGCTATTTCGACGAGGCGGGGCGTGCCGAACGCGACACGCTCGACCCGCTGATCCGGGTCGGCTTCAGCTGCGAATCGCTGAAGGTCACGACCCGGCTGATGCACGTCATCGCCTGGCTGCTGACCCAGCGCGCGGTCGATGCGGGCGAACTGGGGCTGCGCGATGCGCTCGACCCGTCGCGGCGACTGGGCGATGCGCCGGTGTTCGACGCCGATCTGGTCGATGCGCTGCCCGATCGCGCGCGGGGGCTGGTCACCGCCAGCGCCGACCTCCACCGCCGCGTCGGATTGCTCGACCGGGCGCAGGCCGCCCCGCAGGCGCAAAGCCCGGTCCACGGTCTCCACGATCGGCTCGCGCTGGCGTTCTAGGATCGTACGGGCAGCCGCGACGCCGCCCGCATCGACCCGCGTCGGTCGCTCAGCCGGCGGCGAGCCCCAGCCGCGCGCGCGCGGCGCGGTACTGGCGCTCCAGCCGGTCGACCCTTGCCGCGACGCTTTCGATCTTGTCGACCGCGCCGATCCCCTGGCCCGATCCCCAGATATCCTTCCACGCCTTGGGCTTGGCGCTGTTGCCCCCGCCGAAATCCATCGTCTTCAGGTCGCCGTCGGGCAGATTGTCGGGGTCCATCCCCGCCGCCTCGATCGATCCGCGCAGGTAATTGCCGTGGACCCCGGTGAACAGGTTCGAATAGATGATGTCGCTCGCGCGGCCATCGACGATGCCCTGTTTGTACGCGGCATCGGCATTGGCTTCCTCGGTCGCGATGAAGGGCGACCCGATATAGCCGAAATCGGCGCCCATCGCCTGCGCGGCGAGCACCGCATCGCCCGTCGCGATCGACCCCGACAGCGCGAGCGGCCCGTCGAACCACTGGCGGATTTCCTGGATCAGCGCGAAGGGGGACAGTCGCCCCGCATGGCCGCCGGCCCCGGCGGCGACCGCGATCAGCCCGTCGGCGCCCTTGTCGATCGCCTTGTGCGCGAACCGGTCGTCGATCACGTCGTGCAGCGTAATCCCGCCCCAGCCGTGGACCGCGGTGTTGAGCTCCTCGCGCGCGCCCAGCGAGGTGATCACGATCGGCACCTGCCACTTGGCGCAGGTCGCCAGGTCGGCCTCGAGCCGGTCGTTCGATTTGTGGACGATCTGGTTGACCGCGAACGGGGCGGCGGGCGCATCGGGATGGTCGCGGTTGTGCGCGGCCAGTTCCTCGGTGATCCGGTGGAGCCATTCGTCGAGCATCGCCTGCGGGCGCGCGTTCAGCGCGGGGAACGACCCGACGATCCCGGCCTTGCACTGGGCGATGACCAGTTCGGGGCCGGAGATGATGAACAGCGGCGACCCGATGATGGGCAGGCGCAGGCGATCGAAAATTGCTGGCAGCATGGTGTTGGCATCCTCTTTGATGCGTTTTGTAACGCAACCTGTTGGCGTGTCCAGCATCCGGTTGGCGCCGCCGTGGCAGGTTGATACGACACCGGCGCATAAGCCCTTGGAGAGTCGTCTGATGAAGCCTGCCGTGATCCTCGCCCTGTCGCTGACCGTGTCGACCCCGGCGCTGGCCGCCAACCGTCTGCCGACCGACGTCGCGCCGACGCTGTACGACATCCAGGTCAACCCCGACGCCGCCGCGATGACCTTTTCGGGCGCGGAAACGGTGCAGGTCGATGTGCGCAAGCCGGTGAAGACGATCACGCTCAACGCGGCGAACCTGGTCATCAAGAGCGCCGCGGTCGACGGCAAGCCGGTCAAATTCAGCCTCAACGCGGCCGACCAGCAACTCGTGCTGACGCTGCCCGCCGCGATTCGCGCGGGCCAGCACAGCGTCAGCCTGCAATGGACGGGGACGATCAACCAGTCGGCATCGGGGCTGTTCGCGATCGACTATACCAATGCCGACGGGTCTAAGGCGCGGATGCTCGCGACCCAGTTCGAGGCGCCCGACGCGCGCCGGTTCGCGCCGATGTGGGACGAACCCGCGTTCAAGGCGCGCTTCCGGCTGAAGGCGACCGCGCCCAAGGGGCAGCTGGCGTTTTCGAACATGCCCTCGACCGCGGTGACGACCACCGCCGACGGGCATCAGCTGTACAGCTTCGCCGAAACCCCGGTGATGTCGAGCTATCTCCTGTACCTCGGCATGGGCGATCTCGAACGCAAGACGGTGATGTCGGGCAAGACCGAAATCGGCGTCATCACCCGCCGCGGGGTCGTCGACCAGGGCGACTACGCGCTGGCGGAGGCGAAGCGGCTGCTGCCCTATTACAATCAGTATTTCGGCCAGCCCTATCCGTTGCCCAAGCTCGACATGATCGCCGGGCCGGGGTCGTCGCAATTCTTCGGCGCGATGGAAAATTGGGGCGCGATCTTCTATTTCGAAAACGAATTGCTGTTCGACAAGGCGCGCACCACCGAAAGCGGGCGTCAACGTATCTTCACCGTCGTCGCGCATGAAATGGCGCACCAATGGTTCGGCGATCTCGTCACCATGGCGTGGTGGGACGATCTGTGGCTGAACGAAGGCTTCGCGTCGTGGATGGAGAATAAATCCTCGGTCGATCTCAACCCGACGTGGAATGCGGAGGCGACCGCGGTCGCGGGCGATCGCGAAGGCGCGATGGGGATCGACGCCACCGCCGCGACCCACCCGATCGTGCGGCACGTCGAAACCGTCGACCAGATCGGCGAGGCGTTCGACGGGATCACCTATGCCAAGGGGCAGGCGGTGATCGGAATGCTCGAATCGACGCTCGGCCCGGATGTGTTCCGCAAGGGCATCCGCAGCTACATGGCCAAGTATAAATACGGCAACACGGTCACCAAGCAGCTGTGGACCGAATTATCCGCCGCCTCGGGCACCGACGTCGCAGGGATCGCGGACGACTTCACGCTGCAGGGCGGTGTCCCCCTCGTGACGCTGACCGGGTCGCGCTGCGTCGCCGGGTCGACCGTCGCGACGCTGGCGCAGGGCCGGTTCGGGCTCGATGCCGCATCGAAGGCGCCGCAGACCTGGCACGTCCCCCTCGTCGCGACGACGATCGGCGGGGCCGGCGATACCAAGGGCATCGTCACCGGCCCGTCGACGACCATGACGGTCAAGGGCTGCGGCACGCTGGTCCTGAACAAGGGCAAGGGCAGCTATACCCGCGTGATGTACGACGATGCGGGCCATGCGGGCATCGTCCGCGATTATGCGAAGCTGCAGCTGACCGACCGGCTCGGGACGTTGGGTGACGATTATGCGCTGGCGGCGGGGGGCTATCAGGACCTGTCGCGCTATTTCGCGCTCCAGTCGCAGGTCGGGGCCGCGTCCGATCCGATCGAATGGGCGACGGTCGCGGGGGACCTGTCCGGCCTGTCCGCCATCTATCGGGGTACCCCGCTCGAAGCGCCGCTGCGCGACCGGGTCAACGCGATCCTGATGCCCGAATTCCAGCGCGTCGGGTTCGAGGCGAAGCCGGGCGAGCCCGTCACCGTCACCAACCTGCGCGAATCGCTCGTCGGGATCCTGGGGTCGAACGGCGATCCCGTCGTCGCGGCGAAGGCGCGCACCTATGTCGCGGCGCTGGCGACCAACCCGACCGCGATTCCGCCCGCGATCCGCAACCCGATCCTTGGCACCTATGCGCGCAATGCGACGCCCGCCGAATGGGACCAGCTGCTCGCGCTGACGAAGGCGGAAACGAACCCGGTGTCGAAGAACCGCTTCGTGAACCTGCTCGGCGCGGCGAAGGACGATGCGATCGCCACCCGCGCGCTCGATCTGCTCAAGACCGACACGTTCAGCAATCCGCAAAAGGCAGGGCTGCTCCGCGCGATCGCCGGGCGCAATCCCGACATGGCGTTCGACTGGGCGGTCGCGAACCGCGAACTGGTCAACAGCTTCATCGAACAAAGCTCGCAATCGGGCTATATCGTCGGGCTCGGCGGCGGGTCGAACGATCCGGCGATGCCGGGCAAGATCCAGGCGTTCGCGGACAAATATCTGCCCGAAAGCTCGCGCGGCGGGGCGAAGCGGACGATCGCGGGGATGGCGGTGCGCAAGGCGGCGGCGGAACGGCTGCGCCCCGCGGTCGCCACATGGCTGGGCAACTAAGGGCGGTTGCCGCCGCTTCCCCGGCCGGCGTCGGGGAAGCATATCGCCATGCCAGACGTCAGTCGATCCGTATCAGTCGATGCGGGTCAACCCCGCGGCGCACGCCTTCGCCTTGGCGACGTAATGCGCCGCGGATGTTCGCAGGAACGCGCGCGTCGCTTCGTCGAGTTGCTTGACCGCCCGCGCGGGGGATCCGACAATCAGGCTGCCCGCGGGAAATTCCTTGCCCTCGGTCACCAGCGCGCCCGCACCGACGATACACTCCTCCCCGATCACCGCGCGGTTCAGCACCACCGCGCCCATCCCGATCAGCGCACGCGCGCCCACGGTGCAGCCATGCAGCACCGCATGATGCCCGATCGTACAGTCCTCCCCGATCGTCAGCGGCGCGCCCGGATCGGAATGGAGCATCGCCCCTTCCTGGATATTCGTCCGCGCGCCGACGATGATCGGGGTATTGTCCGCCCGGATCACCGCGCCGAACCACACGCTCGCTTCCGCCCCCAGCACCACCTCCGCGATCAGGTCGGCGCTCGGCGCGACCCAGGCGTCCTGGCCGATCGTGGGGCGTTTGCCGTCGAGTTCATACTGGGGCATCGGATTTCCTCTCGTGTCGCGCTCGGGGATGGCAAAGCCCGGCGCGCGACGCAACGCGCATGACGGGCGAAACTTCTGCTGGCACGCCCGGTGCGCCGCGCTACACCGCGCGGATGTTCCGCCGCCTGATCGCCCTGTTCGAACCGTTCATCCTGATGTTGATCGGCACCGTCATCCTCGCCAGCCTGCTGCCCGCGCGCGGCATCGCGGCGCAGGTCGTCGGCGTCGCGGCACAGGTCGGCATCGTCGCGCTGTTCTTCCTCCACGGCGCGAAACTGTCGCGACAGGCGATCATCGACGGCGCGCGCCACTGGCGGCTGCACCTGACGGTGCTGGCCGTCACTTTTGTGCTGTTTCCACTGCTCGGGCTGGCGATGCGCCAGTTGCCGCTGGTCGATCCGATGCTGGCGACGGGGCTGTTGTTCCTGACGTTGCTGCCCTCGACCGTCCAGTCGTCGATCGCCTTTACCGCGATCGCGCGCGGCAATGTCGCCGCCGCAGTGTGCAGCGCGTCATTTTCCAACCTGCTCGGCATCGTCGCGACGCCCTTGCTCGTCGCGCTGACGATCGGCGGCACGGTCAAGGGCGCGAACGGCGGGTCGGTCGCGGCGGTCGAGGCGATCCTGCTCCAGCTGTTGCTGCCCTTCGTCGTCGGGCATCTGCTCCGCCCGCTGATCGGCGGATTCGTCGCGCGGCAGAAACGGCTGGTCACCACCGTCGATCGCGGATCGATCCTGCTCGTCGTCTATAGCGCGTTCGGCGCGGCGGTGGTCGAGGGGCTGTGGAGCCGCGTGTCGGGCGCGGACCTCGCGATCGTCGTCGTGCTCAGCTGCGTCCTGCTGACGCTCGTCCTGATCGCCACCAGCCTGATCGGGCGCGCCGCCGGGTTCACGCGCGCCGACCGGATCGTGCTGCTGTTCTGCGGATCGAAGAAGAGCCTGGCATCGGGTGTGCCGATGGCGGGCGTCCTGTTCCCCGCGGCCTCGGTCGGGGTGATCCTGTTGCCGGTCATGATCTTCCACCAGATCCAGCTGATCGCCTGCGCCTTCATCGCGCGGCGCTTCGCCGACACCGCGCCTGCGGACGCCTAATCCGCGCGCTCGCGGTCGAGCGAATCGAGGATCCGCCCGCCCGCCATGAACACCGCGACGGGGCAGCAGGCGAACAGCATCCACCCGCCATAGCCCGGATATTGCGTCAGATAATGGACGCCCCGCTCGGTCGCGCCCAGCCCGAGGCCGTATATCACCAGAAACGCCTCGAACTTGGTCTTGATCACGAACAGGCGTTTGATCCGGGTCCACATGTGATTCGTTAAGCAAGACCCGCGCCAACCCCGAAATTGCGCGGGTCCCGCGTTAACGACCATGGTTACCTGTCAATTAACCCGACACCAGCGCCGACAGATCGAGCGTGTCGAGCAATGCCGCCCGCGCCGCCGTCACCGCCGCGACCAGCGTCGGATCACGCAGCGTCGCGGGGTCGATCGTCTCGGGCCAGTGCGCCGCGACCACCGCGGCGATCCGGTCGAGCTTGGCCGCATCGACCAGGAACCGCGGGTCGACCGTCGCGGGATCGGCGACGACGCGCAGCCGCAGACACGCCGGGCCGCCGCCGTTCGCCATCGATTCGCGGACGTCGACCGCCTCGACACGCCGGATCGCGCCATTGCCCGCGACATGCGCATCGAGCCACGCCGACACCGCCCTATTGGCGCGCGCCTCGCCCGGCACGATCAGCGTCGGCGCGCCATCGGGCGGGGTCACCAGCTGGGCGTTGAACAGATAGGAGGCGATCGCATCGGACAGGCTGACCGCGGCGGCGGGCACCTCGACGATCTCCACCTCGGGCAGCAACCGGCGCAGGTCGGCGTAGAAGGCCGCGGGATCGGCAAACGCCTGTTCATGCGCGAACAATACGCGTTCGTTCGCCACCGCGACGACGTCGTTGTGGAACGCCCCCGCCGCGATCGCCGCCTCCGATTGCGCCACGAACAACGTCCGTGCGGGATCGAGCCCGTGAGCCCGCGCGATCGCCTCGCTCGCCTCGCGATGCTGGCGCGCGGGGAAGGGGCCACCGCGAACGCCGTAGACGAAGATCTCGACACCCGGTGCATCGTGCCGCGCCGCGATCCGCATGTGGTTCGCCGCGCCCTCGTCGCCGAACGGGGCGGGCACCGGCGCATGGACCGCGAACGCCGGATCGGCGAACGCCAGCCGCAGCTGCTCCAGCGTATCGGGCCATTCGTGGCTGCGGTGCGGCATCGTCACCAGATTGGCGACCGTCAGGTGGCTCCGCCCGTCCCGCGTATCGCTGCCCGGCGATACCGTCGCGGCATTGGCCGCCCACATCGCAGACGCGGACATCGCCTGCGCGCGCAGGTGCGCGGGCGCGGTCGGATAATCGGTCGCCAGTGTCCGCAGCCAGCGGTGATCGGGGCGCGCGGGCGGCACGAACACGCCCTGCGTCAGCCCCAGCGCCAGATTGGCGCGCATCTTGGCGATCCCCTGCAACGCCGCGGCGCGCGGATGCGACGGCGCACCCGCATTGCCCGTCGCGGCCAGATTGCCCGGCGACAGGCCCGCATAATTATGGCTCGGCCCGACGATCCCGTCGAAATTGATCTCGCGGAGGGGGGAAGGGGGGGTGCTCATGTCCGCGGCACGTGGAGGACGACGTCATCCTCCCCCACCGACAATGCCTGCGCGCACTGGGTTCCGAGCACGATGTCGTCGCCGACGGGGCGAACCGCGCCATAGGCGCAGCGGAAATCGGCCAGGCGGCCGGTCGCGACCAGCGCCTCGTCGCCGCCGTCGCGGTCGCAGGTGACGATCCGGCTTTCGCGCGCGTCGGCGATCGATTTCACCCGGTCGGTGCGCGCCGTCATCGTCGGGCCGCCATCGAAGATATCGACGTAATTCTCATACGCAAACCCCTCGTTTTCCAGCATTCTCATCGCGGCGCGTCCCGATGGATGGGGCAGGCCGATCGCCGATCGCGCCTGTTCGGACAGCATCGCGGTATAGATCGGATGTTTGGGCATCAGGTCGGCGATGAACTGGTGGCCGTGGATCGCGTTGAACTGATCGGCGTCCTGGAAATTCATCCCGAAGAACCGCCCGGCCAGCCCGTCCCAGAACGGCGATCCTCCCGCTTCGTCGATGATCCCGCGCAATTCGGCCAGGATCCGATCCGCGAACCGCGCCCGGTGCGCGCGAATGAACAGATAGCGGCTGCGCGCGAGCAACAGGCCCAGCCCGCCCGCGCGCTCGCCCGGATGAAGAAACAAGCCGCCGACCTCGCACGCCCCCTCGAGATCGGTCGTCAACGCCAGCATTTCGGCGCGAAACGTCCGGTCGAGTTCGCGGCTATGCTGGGTCAGCGTGCCGAGTCGATAGCTGTAGAAGGGATGTTTGCGCCCGACCTCGGTAAACAGCTGGCACGTGCCCCGCACCTCGCCCGTCGTCAGGTTTTCGAGCACCAGCACGAATAATTCGTCGCGGATGCCCTCGCCGTCGCGCGCGAACGCCGCCTCGCTCCGCTCCAGCTTGGTCGTCAGCGACCGGCGATCGGGGGGCAGGTTGGTAAAGCCGCCGCCCGTCAGCTTCGCCATTTCATAGAGATGCTGCAGGTCGCTCATACGCGCTGCGCGGATGATGAACGTCATAATCCCCCCTTGGTCGCGATCCGCAGGATCGTCACCGCCGACAGCGCGGCGCGTTCGCGCAGGCTGTCGACGATCATGAATTCATCGCTCGAATGGATCGCGCCGCCGCGCACCCCCATCGTATCGACGACGGGCACGCCCGCCGCGGCGATGTTGTTGCCGTCGCACACTCCCCCGGTCGCGCGCCACGCGATGTCGACGCCCAATGCGCCGCCCGCCGATTTCACCAGCGCGAACAATCTGTCCGCCTGCGCGTCGATCGGCTTGGGGGGTCGGTTGAAACCGCCGTGAACCGTCATCCCGACGTCGTGCCGGGCCGCGACATCGGCGACCGCGGCGTCGATATGCGCCTGCGCCCGCGCGATCTCGTCGATCGAGGCGGGGCGGAAATTGACCCGCAGGATCGCCAGATCGGGAACGACGTTGTTCGGCCCGCCCCCCTCGATCCGCGCCGGATTGACCGACAGTTGCGGCCCGCGCGCCTCGGCCAGCCTGAGTGCCAGATCGGCGGCGGCGAGCACCGCGTTGCGCCCGTCGTCGGGGTTGCGCCCGGCATGTGCGCTGCGCCCGCGGATCAGGATCGAGAAATTGCCCGTCCCCCCGCGCGCCCCCGCCAGCGTGCCATCGGGCAGCGCGGGTTCATAGGTCAGCGCCGCGACCTTGCCGCGCGCCCGATCGGCCAGCAGCGCGGCGGACGAAAAACTCCCGGTTTCCTCGTCCGAATTGATGATGACGTCATAGCCGATCTGCGGCGCCAGGCCGGTGCGCTCGACCGCCTGCAACGCCGCCAGCATCGTCGCCAACCCGCCCTTCATGTCCGCGGTACCGGGGCCGTTGATCGTCCCGTCGGCGCGATGCGTCAGCGTCTGGAACGGGTGATCGACCGGATAGACCGTGTCCATATGCCCGGTCAGCAGCATCCGCACCCGCGCCTCGGGCCGCACGCTGAGCGTCAGGTGGCGCCCGTGATCCTGCGCCGACACGGCGCCGTCGCTGCCCATCATCGTGACCGGGGCCGGATCGACCAGCGCGATGTCGCCGGGCAGCACCGCGAACGCATCGGCGAGTTCCCCCGCCATCGTCGCCAGCCCGGCAAGGTTGCGGGTCCCGCTGTTGATCGCCGCCCAGCGTTCGACCTGGGCCAGCATCGCCGCCTGGTCGATCCCCTCGATCGCGCGGCCTTCGTCCTTCGTTAGCATCGTCATCCGCCGATCGTTAGCGGATGCAGCCCGCGCGGGCCACCGCAGCCGCCCTAAAAGCTGTAGACCAGCGACGCGCGGCTGGTCGTATCGGTCGACACCGATCCCACCGGCGGCTGGCTTTCATACTGGACGTAATAGGATAGCTGCGCCGACAATGGCCCGATCAGCTTGGCGTTGACCGCCGATGTACTGCTGACGGTCGAATTATACCGCTGGGCATAGGCGGACGCGGTCTGGCTGAGCGACAGGCCGGACAGGAGTTTCCACCGGAAATCCACCGTCCCGCGCGCCGCCGGGCTGTCCTGCACCGTCCCGTCGGTGAAATAAGTGTGGCGATAGGCCGGCCCCAGTTCGATATCGAGCCGGATCGCGGGCGACTTGATCGCGCTATACCCCGCGCCGACCGACGCCGAGACACGGTCGTAATAGCCCAGGAACCGGTCCGCCTCGAACTGCCCCGCGCCGTAGATGTAGAGCCGCTCGTCGATCTTGTAATTGGGTTCGTAGCTGGCGAGATAATGTTCGCGCGTCGTGATCCCCAGATTCTGGGTATAATCCGCCTGCGCGTGAAATTTGTGCCGCCAGTTGAGCCCTTCGCGGTTCGCATCGACCACCGCGCTCAGTCCCAGCGTGTCCGAATTGCCCGATGTCCGATATCCGCCCAGTTCGGCGCGCCCGCTCCACAGGTCGAACACGCCCGCCTCGCGGATCGTCTCGTTGCGCGCGGCGGCGCGGTCGGCGCGCCATTTGTTCGCGATCGTCAGCACAGTGTCCGCGCTCGCCGGGTCGGCCAGCCGCGCATATTTGACGATCGTCGACACCTCTCCCTCGTTGCCCGATTCGATCGCGGCATCCAGCATCGCCTTGATCGCGGCGGGAATGGGGACGTCGCTGTCGCCCGGCGTCGCCGCCGCCGCGGGCGGGACCGCGGGCAGCGTGGCAGGCACGACGGCGGGCAGTGCGACCGTCAGGGCTGCGGGGGCGGCGGCGGGCAGGGGCAGGGCAAGCGCGGCGGCAAGGATGATCGCGATCATCCCCGCGCCTTAATCATCGCGTTCCGCAGGGGAAAGTCCCGTCGTGGCCCCCGCGCCGAGATGGGGCGCGAATGCGGCCAGCACCTGATCGTACAGCGCGCGTTTGAACGGCACGATCATCGCGGGCAGGTCGGCGGGATCGCTCCACCGCCACGCGCGAAATTCCTCATGCTCGGTCGCGATATCGATATCGCCGTCCTCGCCCAGGAACCGGAACAGGAACCAGCGCTGCCGCTGGCCGCGCCACCGTCCCTTCCACACCTTGTCGATCATGTCGGCGGGCAGGTCGTAGAACAGCTCGTCCGGCGCCGCGGCGATCAGCTCGACCAGCTCGGGGCGAACCCCGGTCTCCTCGCCCAGTTCGCGGATCGCGGCGGTCAGCGCATCCTCGCCCGGATCGATCCCGCCCTGCGGCATCTGCCACGCCTCCAGCACGGTATCGATCCGCTGCCCGACGAAGACGCGCCCGTCGCGGTTCATCAGCATGACGCCCGCACAGGGGCGATAGGGCAGGGCGTCGGGCGCGGTCATGCCCGGCTGCTCTCGACCTCGACCACCATCGCCTTCACCGCGGCCAGATAGCCCGCGATATCCGCGACGCTCGACGGGATCGCCTTGGGCAGGTTGATGAACCCGTGGATCGTGCCCACCGCCTCGCGGAAGGTGACGGGGATGCCCGCCGCGATCAGCGCGCCGGCATAGGCGCGGCCCTGGTCGCGGATCGGGTCGAGGCTCGCGGTGACGATCACCGCGGGGGGCAGCCCGGTCAGGTCGCCCGCCATCGGCGACCCGCGCCGGTGATCCGCATCGGCGGCATAGGATGTGTTGAACCAGTCCATCGATGCCCGCGTCAGCAGGAATCCTTCGGCGAACTGCGTATAGGAGGGATAGTCGCGCGATGCGTCCGCCGCGGGATAGATCGGCGCCTGCACGATCACCGGCACCGCGGCGGGATCGTCGCGCAGGTCCATCGCCGCGACGATCGTCAGCGTCCCGCCCGCGCTGTCGCCCGACAGGATCAGCCCGGTCACCGTGCGCCCCAGTGCCGCCGGGCTGCCCGCGACCCAGCGCGCCGCCGCGGTGCAATCGTCGGGGGCGGCGGGCCAGGGGTGTTCGGGCGCCAGCCGGTAATCGACCGACACGACGGGCACGTCGAGCACCCGCGCCATTTCCGCGCAGAAGGTCGCATGGCTGTCGATGTTGCCGATCACGAACCCGCCGCCGTGAAAGAACACCACCGCCGGGCCCGCTTCCCGCGTCTCGCGCGCATCGAACAGCCGCGCCGGGATATCCCCCGCCGGGCCGGGTATCGTCAGGTCCCGGACGACCGCCAGTTCACCCAGCGGCAGATCGGCGACATCCTTCATCGCCAGATACATCTGCCGCGCGACGGGCGCGGCCAGTTCGTGCATCTTGGGGCCGGGCACCGCATTCAGGAATTCGAGGAAGGCGGCCACGTCGGGACGAACGAAGGGCTGGTCGGTCATGATATCTCCTCGATCGGCTGCTTGGGATGCGCCGGTTGCGCCCCTACCTATGCCGCGTGATCCATGTCGTCCATCACCCTGATTACGTCGCGCCCGCGCCCGCGCGATCGACCTATCGCTGGAACAAGAACGGGCTGATCCGCGATCTGCTCGACGCGGCGGGGGACCAGCTGATCTGGCACCAACCCGACGCGATCCCGATCGACTGGCTGGAGGCGGTCCACGACCCCACCTATGTCGATGAGGTGCTGCGCGCCGCGGTGCCCGCGATGAAGGCGCGGCGGATCGGGTTTCCGGTCACGCCCGCCGTCGCGCGCCGCGCCGCGGTCGTCCCCGGGGGCACGTGGCTGGCGGCGATGCTGGCGCTCGACCATGGGTTCGCCGCGAACACAGCGGGCGGCAGCCACCACGCGCTCCACGATACCGGCGCGGGATATTGCGTCTTCAACGATCTCGCGATCGCGGCGGTGCGGTTGGTCGAGGAGCGCACGGTGCGGCGGCTGCTGGTCATCGATTGCGACGTCCATCAGGGCGATGGCACCGCCAGCCTGCTCGCCGGGCGGCCCGATATCGCGACCTATTCGATCCATGCGGACAAGAATTTCCCCGCGCGCAAGGCGCGATCGACGCTCGACGTGGCGCTCGCCGACGGGATCGGCGACGATCAGTATCTGGCGACGCTGGCCGCCACGGTGACCCCGCTGATCGATTCCTTCCGCCCCGATCTCGTCCTCTATCAGGCAGGCGTCGATCCCTTCGCCGACGACCGGCTCGGGCGGCTCGCCCTGACGCGCGACGGGCTGGTCGCGCGCGAACGGCTGGTCGCGTCGCTGCTGCGCACCCGCGGCATCCCGGTCGCGAGCACGGTCGGCGGCGGCTATGGCGACGACGCGCTCGAAATCGCGCAGCGCCACGTCACCGCGATCCTGACGCTCGGCACAGCGATGGCGGGTGGATGACGCGCAGATGACAAAGGCAGTTTGCGCCGCGCCCATATCATTCTACGTTGGTGCGACAGCGTTCCACGCCTAGAGAACGCGCCACCGCAGCATGCCCGAGGAATGATGATGGCGACAGCCGCCCATGAAGTGACGCCAGCCGAGGCGTCCGCCAATCCCCCCGCCGAATCGATCGTCGTCCGCTTTGCGGGCGATTCGGGTGACGGGATGCAGCTGACGGGGGGGCAGTTCACGCTCTCGACCGCGCTCGCGGGGAATGATCTGGCGACCTTCCCCGATTTCCCCGCCGAAATTCGCGCGCCGCAGGGCACGTTGTTCGGCGTCTCCGCCTTCCAGATCAATTTCGGGTCGACCGCGATCGAAACCGCGGGCGATGCGCCCGACGTGCTCGTCGCGATGAACCCCGCCGCGCTCAAGACCAACGTCCAGGCGCTGAAGCCCGGCGGCCTGATCATCGCCGACGAGGGCGAATTCGGCGACCGCAACCTGACGAAGGCGAAATACGCCGCCAACCCGCTGACCGACGGCAGCCTCGCCAAATGGCAGCTGATGAGCTTCAACATCAGCCAGCTGACGCTCGATGCGGTCAAGCCCTTCGGCCTTGGCAACAAGGAGGCGCTGCGCTGCAAGAACATGTGGACGCTGGGGCTCGCGCTCTGGATGTTCGATCGTGATCGCCAGCCGATCGTCGACTGGCTGACAGCCAAGTTCGCCAAGGCGCCGACGCTGGCGGAGGCAAACATCGCCGCGCTCAACGCGGGGCACGCCTATGGCGAAACCGCCGAACTCGCAGGCCCGATGAAGCAGCATCACGTTGCCGTCGCGCCGGCGGAGGAAGGCCTGTGGCGCACGGTCACCGGGGCCGATGCGATCAGCCTCGGCCTCGTCGCGGGGACGCAGCTCGCCAGCATCCCGATGTTCTTCGGCGGCTATCCGATCACGCCCGCCTCGGCGATCCTCCATTCGCTCTCGCGGCTCAAGGAATATGGCGTCACGACGTTCCAGGCGGAGGACGAGATCGCCGCGATCGCATCCGCCATCGGCGCAAGCTATGCGGGCCAGCTCGGCGTCACCTCCTCGTCGGGCCCCGGCATCGCGCTGAAGGGCGAGGCGATGGGCCTCGCGATCATGACCGAACTGCCGCTCGTCATCGTCAATTCGCAGCGCGGCGGCCCGTCGACCGGGCTGCCGACGAAGACCGAACAGTCCGATCTCTATCAGGCGGTCTACGGCCGCAACGGCGATGCGCCGATGCCCGTCATCGCCGCGCGATCGGCGGCGGATTGCTTTGATTGCGCGATCGAGGCGGTGCGGATCGCGACGCAATATATGACCCCCGTCATGCTGCTGACCGACGGCTATATCGCCAACGCCGCCGAACCGTGGAAGGTGCCCGACGTCGCCGATTACGAACCCTTCCCGGTCCGATATTGCGACACCGTGCCGGACGGGGGCTTCCAACCCTATGCCCGCGACGACAAGCTCGCGCGGCCTTGGGCGCGTCCCGGTACGCCGGGCCTGCTCCACCGCATCGGCGGGATCGAAAAGGCGCAAGGGACGGGCAACATCGATTACAGTTCCGAAAACCATCAGGCGATGACCGACGTCCGCAAGGCGAAGGTCGACAATATCGTCGTCCCCGACCAGCAGGTCGAACTGGGCGACACGTCGGGCAAACTCGCGATCGTCGGCTGGGGTTCGACCTTCGGCCCGATCCACCAGGCCGTCCGCCGCGCGCGCAAGCGCGGGCTCGACGTGGCGCATATCCACATCCGCCACATCTGGCCGATGCCCCAGAATATGGCTGTCCTACTGCGCGGGTTCGAGCATATCCTCGTCCCCGAAATGAACACCGGCCAGCTCAAGACGGTCCTGCGCGACCAATTCCTCGTCGATGCGAAACCGCTCAACAAGGTGTCGGGCCAACCGTTCAAGATCGCCGAGATCGAAGCCGCCATCGACGGGTATTTCGACGCCGCGGACCCCACCTGAAAAATAGGTGATTCCGTGTAAATGTCGTCAACTTCACCCAGCTCACGTCCGCCCTGCCGCCCATCGGGAAACGCCCATGAATGACATGACCTCCATCAAGACCACGCCCAAGGATTGGGAGACCGATCAGGAGGTCCGCTGGTGCCCCGGCTGCGGCGACTATGCGATCCTGAAGGCGGTGCAGCGCACGATGCCCGAAATCGGCGCGCGCCCCGAAAACACCGTCTTCGTCAGCGGCATCGGCTGCTCGTCGCGCTTCCCCTATTATATGGAAACCTATGGCTTCCACACGATCCACGGGCGCGCACCCGCGGTCGCGACGGGGGTGAAGCTCGCCAATCCCGACCTCGACGTCTGGATCATCACCGGCGACGGCGATGCGCTGTCGATCGGCGGCAACCACACGATGCACCTGCTCCGCCGCAACCTGAACTGCCAGGTGCTGTTGTTCAACAACGAGATCTACGGCCTGACGAAGGGGCAATATTCGCCCACCAGCCGCGTCGGCACGCGCAGTCCCTCGACGCCCCTGGGCTCGGTCGACACGCCTGCCAACCCCTGCGCCTTCGCACTCGGCAGCGGCGCGCGCTTCGTCGCGCGCGGGATCGACATCCACAAGAATCTGGGCGCGATGCTCAAGGCGGCGTACCAGCATCAGGGTGCGGCCTTCTGCGAAATCTTCCAGAACTGCATCGTCTATAACGACGACGTGTTCGCTCCCTTCGCGGCCAAGCCGAATGCCGCCACGTCGCAGCTGTGGGTCGACCATGGCAAGCCGCTCGTCTTCGCGGGCGGCACCAAGGGGCTGGCCTTCGACACCGATGCGCTCGCGCTCAAGGTCGTCGACATCGTCGATGGCGACGTGTCCGGCATCATGGTGCACGACCAGACCAACCGCAGCCTCGCGCACATGCTGGTCGACATGCGCTTCGGCGAATTCCCGATGGCCTTGGGCGTGATCTACGACGATCCCGCACCGACCTTCGACAGCGCGGTCATCACCCAGAATGTGCAGGCGAGCGCGGGCAAGAAGCCCGACCTCCAGAAACTGCTGAGCCAGGGCCAGACGTGGCAGGTCGACAAACAGCCCCGCGTCGAGTGAGGCCTCCGGCGGAGCAGCGGGGCCACGGAACTGGTGGCTGCGGAACCGGAATCCGGGGAACCGGGGGCGGCAACCGCGGGTATTGACGCGATGTCCTCCCCCGTCATCCTCTGGCTCCGCCGCGACCTGCGCCTGCGCGACCAGCCCGCGCTGACCGCCGCCGCGCATGATGCGCCGGTGATCCCGGTCTACATCCTCGACGACGATGCGCCGGGTGCGTGGGCGATCGGCGCGGCGCAGCGCTGGTATCTCCACCACGCGCTCGCCGCCTTCGACACCAGCCTGCGCGACAAGGGCAGCCGCCTGATCCTGCGCCGCGGCGACGCGGTCACCGTGCTCCGCGCGCTGATGGCGGAAACGGGCGCGACCTGCATCCACGCCCTCCGCCACTACGAACCCTGGTGGCGCACGGCGGAGGATGCGCTGGGCGATGCGCTATGCCTTCACGACGGCAACTACCTCGCCCCGATCGAGGACGTGACGACGGGGTCGGGCACCCAGTACAAGGTGTTCTCCTCCTTCTGGAAGGCGCTGTCGCAGGCGATGCCGCCCGCCGATCCGCTGCCGGTACCGCATAAGATCGACGCTCCCGACGCCTGGCCCGCGAGCGACGACCTCGACGATTGGGCGCTGCGCCCGACCGCGCCCGACTGGTCGACCGGCTTCGATGTCTGGACCGCGGGCGAACATGAAGCGACCTTGGCGGTCGACCGGTTCGCGCGGATCGTCGACGATTACGACGGGGACCGGAACCTCCCCTCGATCGAGGGTACCTCGCGGCTCTCCCCGCATCTGCATCTGGGCGAGATCAGTCCCCGGTCGATCTGGCATGCGATCCAAGGGACGGGGCAGGGGATCACGACCTTCCGCAAGGAACTGGCGTGGAGGGACTTTACCGCAGGGCTGTTGCTCCAGCTGCCCGATTACCCCGACGCGAACGGGCGCGACCAGTTCGACGACCTGACATGGCGCCGATCGCCCAAGGACCTGCGCGCCTGGCAGCAGGGCAAGACCGGTTACCCGATCGTCGATGCCGGGATGCGCCAATTGTGGCGGACCGGCTGGATCCACAACCGCGTCCGGATGATCGTCGCCAGCTTCCTCGTCAAACATCTGCTGATCGATTGGCGGGAGGGGGAGAAATGGTTCTGGGACTGTCTCGTCGATGCCGATCTCGGCAACAACAGCGTCAACTGGCAATGGGTCGCGGGGACCGGGGTCGATTCGAACATGTTCGTGCGGATCATGGCGCCGCTCGGCCAGTCCGAGAAGTTCGACGCCGCCGACTATATCCGCCAATTCGTCCCCGAATTGAAAGACCTGTCGGATGCCGCGATCCACGATCCCGACGAGGCAGGATGCCGCCCGGACGACTATCCCGCCAAGATCATCGGCCATCGCGAAGCCCGCGAACGCGCGCTCGCGGCGTATAAGGCGTTACGCTAGAGGCTTTCCTACCTCGCGATGCTGCGGCATGGGGGCGCGATGAACGCCGGGGGCCAGATCGATCGACAACGGACGGGTGGGGTCGCCGCGCGGCTGACCGCCCCGGTTTTTCACCGGATGCTCGACCGGATCGACGCCGGGCTGGTCGCAGGCGGCATCGATGCGCAGCTGCCCGACGGCACCCGGCGGTTGCTGGGGGGCCGCGCGGACGGACCGGTCCCGATCGTCGTGCTCCACCGCTGGCGCGCGCTGGTCCGGCTGGCGACCGCGGGATCGGTCGGCTGGTACGACGCCTGGGCGGCGGGCGACTGGTCCAGCCCCGATCCGGTCCCACTGTTCGACCTGTTCATGCGCAACCGCGTCTCGCTGGGCCGCGCGGCGCGCGCCGGGGGGTGGCAGCGGCTCGCGCTGCGCGGCTGGCATTGGTTGCGGCGCAACCATCGTCAGGGATCGCGACGGAACATTGCGGATCACTACGACCTCGGCAATGACTTCTATCGCGAATGGCTCGACGACGGACTGACCTATTCGAGCGCGCTCTATGCGCCGGGCGATACGCTGGCCACGGCGCAACATCGCAAGCTTGCCGCGATCCTCGATCGCACCGCGACCAGGGAGGGCGACACCATCCTCGAAATCGGCTGCGGCTGGGGCAGCTTCGCCGAACTGGCCGCGCGGGGCGGGCGCCGCGTCCACGGCCTGACGCTGTCGACCGAACAGCGCGATGCCGTGCTCGACCGGATCGCGGATCAGGGTCTCGACGGCGTCACCGTGGGGCTGACCGATTATCGCGACACAACCGGCACCTATGACGCGGTCGCCAGCATCGAGATGGTCGAGGCGGTCGGCCAGCGCTATTGGCCCGCCTATCTCGACATGATCGCGCACGTCCTGAAACCCGGCGGCCATGCGGCGATCCAATATATCGCGATTGCCGACGACGTCTTCCCCGCCTATGCCGCCAGCGTCGATTTCATCCAGCGCTATGTCTTCCCCGGCGGGATGCTGCTTAGCGAAAGCCGGTTTCGCGCGCTGGCGGAGGCGCGCGGGCTGGTGTGGACCGACCCGCATCATTTCGGGCTTGATTACGCTGAAACGTTGCGCGACTGGCGCGACCGGTTCGATGCGGCGGATCGCGACGGGCGCTTGCCCACCCGGCTCGACGATCGGTTCAAATCGCTGTGGCGCTACTATCTGATGTATTGCGAAGGCGGGTTCCGCGGCGGCGGGATCGACGTTGCGCAGGTCACGCTGGTCAGGCGATGATCAGTCGACCCGCTCGCGATGGCCGGGGCCGAACCCCTCGACCGCCAGCGCCACGACCCGCGCCGCGACGCGCTCGGGCGGCTTGACCGAGGCGGGATCCTCCCCCGGATACGCCTTCGCCCGCATCGCCGTCCGCGTCGCACCGGGGTCGATGATCGCGGTGCGCAGCTTGGAGATGTCGGCGGTCTCGTCGCCATAGGCACCGATCAGCGTATCGAACGCCGCCTTCGATGCGCCATAGGCACCCCAATAGGCGCGTGGCGTCGCGCCGACGCTCGACGTGATCCCGATCACCTTGCCCGCCGCCGACTTGCGCAGCATCGCATCGAAGGCACTGATCAGCGCGACCTGCGCGCTGACGTTGAGGGTCAGGACCGCGGCGAACTCCTTCGGCTCGATCGCGTTGACCGGGGCCAGCGACCCCAGCATCCCGGCGTTCAGGACCATGACGTCGAGCGCCTGCCAGCGTTCGCCGATCGCGGTCGCCAGCTTGGCGATGCTGTCGGTCTGCGTCAGGTCCAGCGGCGCGATCGTCGCCGATCCCCCCGCGTCGAAGATCGCCTGCTCGACCGCCTCGAGCGCCTTGGCCGTGCGCGCGGTCAGCACGACATGCGCGCCCTTCGCCGCCAGCGCCATCGCGGTGGCGGCGCCAATCCCGCGGCTGGCACCGGTGACGAGCGCAAGCTGCCCGGCAAGAGGCTGGTCGGTCATAATCGCTCCGTCGGGTTAGATGACGCGTTCGGCCAGCAGCGCGAATTGATCGACCGTCACGGTATCGTCGTGATCGGTCAGCGTCGTCGGATAATCGCCCGTGAAACAGGCGTCGCAATATTTGGGGCGGATATCGGCGCGATGCGCCTCGCCCAGCGCCTTGTACAGGCCGTCGATCGACACGAACGACAGGCTGTCGGCGTGGATGAAATCGGTCATCCCGCCGATGTCGAGCTTGTGCGCGAGCAGCTTGCTGCTTTCAGGCGTATCGACGCCGTAGAAGCAGCTGTGCCGCGTCGGCGGGCTGGCGATCCGCATGTGCACCTCCGCCGCCCCGGCATCGCGCATCATCTGGACGATCTTGAGGCTGGTCGTCCCGCGCACGATCGAATCATCGACCAGGATCACGCGCTTGCCCTTGATCAGCGCGCGGTTGGCGTTGTGCTTGAGCTTCACGCCCAGATGGCGCACCTTGTCGCCCGGCTGGATGAACGTCCGGCCGACATAATGCGACCGGATGATGCCCAGTTCGAACGGGATACCCGATTCCTGCGCATAACCGATCGCGGCCGGGACGCCCGAATCGGGCACGGGGATGACCAGGTCGGCCTCGACCGGCGATTCGATCGCCAGCTGCGCGCCGATCGCCTTTCGCACCGAGTAGACCGACTGGTCGCCCGCGATCGAATCGGGGCGAGAGAAATAGACCCATTCGAAGATGCAGGGGCGGGGCGATACCTGCGCAAATGGCATGATCGATCGGATGTCGCCGCCCTGTACGATGATCAGCTCGCCGGGTTCGACCGATCGTTCGAACGTTGCGCCGACGACGTCGAGCGCGACGGTTTCGGACGCGAAGATCACCGCGCCGTCGAGCTTGCCCATCACCAGCGGGCGGATGCCGAGCGGATCGCGGCAGGCGATCATCCCCTCGGGCGTCATCACCACGAGCGAATAGGCGCCTTCGAGTTGCTTCAACGCATCGATGAACCGGTCGAGTAGTGTCCGATAGCTGCTCGTCGCCACCAGGTGGATGATCGTCTCGGTGTCGCTGGTCGACTGGAAGATAGACCCCCGCCGCACCAGATCGCGGCGCAGCTTCATCGCGTTCGAGATATTGCCGTTATGCGCGATCGCGAAGCCGCCCGTCGACAGGTCGGCGTAGAGCGGCTGGACGTTGCGCAACGCGGTTTCGCCCGTCGTCGAATAGCGGACATGACCACAGGCGACCATCCCGGGCAGCGCCCGGATGATGTCGTCGCGATCGAAATTGCCCGCGACATGGCCCATCGCGCGATGCGTGTGGAAATGATCGCCGTCGAAGCTCGTGATCCCCGCCGCCTCCTGGCCGCGGTGCTGGAGCGCGTGGAGCCCCAGCGCGACGAGCGCGGCGGCGCTGTCGCTGCCGGAGACGCCGAACACCCCGCATTCTTCGCGAAGTTTGTCGTCGTCGAAAGGATTCGTGGTCAGCATGTCGCGGTCGCTCGCCTGGTCCGGGGCTGCCTATAGGGGCGATGGACCGCCTTGTCGCCCCCTTGTCGCCGACCCGTCACATCGACGAGGGAACGCTCGACCCTCACGGCAAGCCCCTCGACGATCGGACCAAGGCCGATCTGCTGGATGAAGCGCGCACGATCGGGATCGACGGGCGGTCGTCGACGACCAAACAACAACTGATCGACGCGATCCGCGATCACCGCTAGCCCGGCTTTCGCCCGTGGCATCGGGCGGCTAGGGATGTCGCATGGCCGATCCCCGCGAAACCGAATTGATCCTCGATCCCCGCTACGACGCTGCCGGTTTGATCACCGCGGTCGTCACCGACCGGACCGGCGCGCTGCTAATGGTCGCGCACATGAACCGCGAGGCGCTGGCGGCGACCCAGTCGACCGGAGAGGCGCATTTCTATTCGCGCAGCCGCCGGTGCCAGTGGAAAAAGGGGGAGACGTCGGGCAACGTCCTGCGCGTCGTCGAACTGCGGATCGATTGCGATCAGGACGCGCTATGGGTGATCGCCGAGCCTGCCGGGCCCGCCTGCCACACCGGCAAGACCAGCTGCTTTTATCGCCGGGTCGAAGGAGACCGACTGGTCGCGCTGGCGTGAAGAGGGCGGCCATCGTCATACTGTCCGCCACGCTCGCGAGTTGCGGCTCCGCGCCGAGCGCCAGCGTCGACACATCGGCGGGCGCGCGCCTCGAACAGGCCGCCGCCGCGACCGGGATCGTGGTCGATCCCGCCAGCGTGTCGATCGTCGGCGCATGGGCGCGCGACAGCGATCGCGTCTGTGTCGTTCCCACGCCCGACCGCCACTATCGACTGGGGGCGGTCGTCGATTATGGCCCGGGCGAGCGCTGCGCCGCCAGCGGTACCGCCCGGCGATCGGGTCAGCGGATCGATATCGATTTCGGCGCCTGCACGTTTCGGGCGACCTTCGATGGTACCCATCTGGTCTTTCCCGCCACAATGCCCGCCGCCTGCGATCGCTTGTGCGAGGGGCGGACGAGCTTCGGCGCGCTGGCCGTCGACCGGCTCAGCTCGTCGGTATCGGAAGCGGCGACGCTACGCTCGCCATCCGGCCAGCCGCTGTGCGCCGATTGACGTTTACGTAAAGGCGAGCTAATAATGCCGCATGGCTACCCACTCTGCCTATGCCGTCGTGCCACCGCTCGACGATCGCGACGCGTTCGCGATTTCCGACCTTTGCATGGAATTTGGCGTCACCGCGCGCGCGCTGCGCTTCTATGAGGATGAAGGGCTGATCGCGCCCCAACGGCGCGGCACGCAGCGGGTCTATTCGCAACGCGATCGGGCGCGGCTCGCCTGGATCCTACGCGGCAAGCGCGTCGGGTTCAGTCTCGGCGAGATTCGCGAAATGATCGACCTCTATGATGTGGGCGACGGTCGCCGTGCCCAGCGTCAGGCCGCGATCGACCACAGCCGCGCCCGGATCGCGCTGCTCGCGCGCCAGAAACACGACATCGATGCCGCGATCGCGGAACTCACCGAATTCGTCGGTGTGCTCGAAGCCGGTCGCGCCCAGGATCACGAAGGATAACATATGCCCCAGTACACGCCCCCCGTTCGCGACACGCGGTTCGTCCTCGACCATGTCGTCGGGCTCGATCGCTATGCCAATCTGCCCGGGTTCGAAACCGCCAGCCCCGATGTCGTCGATGCGGTGCTGGAAGAGGGCGGCCGCTTCGTCGCCGAAGTGCTGTTCCCGCTCAACCAGTCGGGCGACCAGCAGGGCTGCACGCGTCACGACGATGGCAGCGTCACCACGCCGGACGGGTTCAAGGAGGCGTATAAGCAATATGTCGAGAGCGGCTGGGCGACGCTCGGCAACCAGCCCGAATATGGCGGGCAGGGGATGCCGCATGTCGTGTCGACCGCGTTTCAGGAATATATGATCTCCTCGAACATGGCCTTCGCCATGTACCCCGGCCTGACCCACGGCGCGATCGCGGCGCTGGTCGCGAAGGGCAGCCCCGAACAGCAGCGCACCTACGTCCCCAAGATGGTGTCGGGCGAATGGGGCGGCACGATGAACCTGACCGAGCCCCAGTGTGGCACCGATCTGGGCCTGATCCGCACCAAGGCCGAACCGCAGGCCGACGGCAGCTACGCGATCACCGGCACGAAGATCTTCATCTCGTCGGGCGAACATGACCTGACCGACAACATCATCCATCTGGTGCTGGCCAAGACGCCGGGCGCGCCCGACAGTTCGAAGGGGATTTCGCTGTTCGTCGTGCCGAAATTCATGGTCGGCGAAGATGGATCGCTCGGCGAACGCAACGCGGTCAGCTGCGGTTCGATCGAACACAAGATGGGCATCCACGCCAATTCGACCTGCGTCATGAACTATGACGGCGCGACCGGCTGGCTGGTCGGCGAGGAGATGAAGGGGCTGGCCGCGATGTTCATCATGATGAACGCCGCCCGGCTCGGCGTCGGGTTGCAGGGGCTCGGCGTCGCGGAGATCGCGTATCAGAACGCCGTCCATTATGCGAACGACCGGCGTCAGGGGCGTGCGCTGACCGGGCCGAACGAGCCGCAGGAAAAGGCGGATACTCTGTTCGTCCACCCCGATATCCGCCGGATGCTGATGGATGCCAAGGCCTGGACCGAAGGCCTGCGCGCGCTGTGCCTGTGGGGCGCGCTTCAGGTCGATCTCGAACATGTCGCCGCGACCGAGGACGACAAGCAGATGGCGGCGGACCTGATTGGCCTGCTGACCCCGGTCATCAAGGGCGTCGGCACCGACAAGGGCTATGAGATCGCGACCAACGCGCAACAGGTCTATGGCGGTCACGGCTACATCGCCGAATGGGGGATGGAGCAATATGTCCGCGATGCGCGGATCGCGATGATCTACGAAGGCACCAACGGCGTGCAGGCGATGGATCTAGTCGGGCGCAAACTGGCGCAGAACGGCGGTCGCGCGGTCCAGGCGCTGTTCAAGATCGTCGCCGACGAAGTCGCGACGGGCAAGGCGAACGACGATGTCGCCGCGATCGCCACCGCGCTCGAAAAGGCGAATGGCGAACTTCAGGCCGCCACGATGTGGTTCATGGCGAACGGCATGAAGAACCCCGACAACGTCGGCGCGGGTGCCTATGCGTATATGCATTTGATGGGGATCGTCGCGGTCGGGCTGATGTGGCTGCGGATGGCGACCGCGGCCGCGGCGCAAAAGTCGGCGGGGGAGGGCGATGCCGCCTTCCTCGATGCCAAGCTCGTCACCGCGCGCTTCTTCGCCGAACGCGTCATCCCGCGCGCCGGATCGCTGCGCCGCGAGATCGAGGGCGGCGCCGAATCGCTGATGGCGTTGCCGCCCGCGATGTTCGCCGCGGCCTGATCCCATGTCGAGCCACGGGCGTGATCCCACGCCCGTGGTTCAGGCGGGTCCGTCGCCGACCCGGCGCAGGCGGCGGATACGCGGTTCACGTTCCAGCTCGGCTTCCTTGCGGATGCCCTGGCGGAGTTCGTCTCGCTTTTCGTGGATCGATGCGATCACCGGTCCCATCGCCACCCCCAGATCGACCAGCACCGCCTCGGACAGTTGCAGCGAGCTTTCGAGCGTTTCGGGCACCGCATCGGTCACCCCCGCCTTGTAGAGTTCGGCGGCATGGTGCGGGTCACGCGCGCGCGCCACGATCGTCAATTCGGGCGCCAGCGCGCGGACCCGGCGGGTGATCCGGACGGTCAGCACCGGATCATCCATCGTCAGCACCAGCGCCCGCGCGTTGACCAGATCGAGCCGGTCGACCAGCTCGCCGCGCGCGATATCGCCGAACAACACCGGGTATCCCGCCGCCTTCGCCTCTTCGACCGCATCGACATCGGCCTCGACCGCGATATAGGGCTGCCGGTGGACGGCGAGCATATCGGCGACCATCCGGCCGACACGACCGAAACCGATCAGGACCGTGACCGGTTCACCCGCGGTTTCGGCGGGTTCGGGATCGTCACCACGGGCTTCGATCCCGCGTGAAATCGACCGACCCGCCTTGGCAAGCAGCGGCGTGATCGTCAGTCCGATCGCGGTGACCGTCTGCCAGAACGCGGCGGTCGATGGCAGGATCAGCTGCGCCTGCGCCGCGGTCGCCAACACGATCAGCGTCGTTTCGGACGGGCTCCCCATCAGCAACCCGATTTCCGCCGCGGTCCCACGCCGCGTCTGCGCGACCCGCAGCAGCAGGAAGGTGACGATCGCCTTGGCCGCGACCACCCCGCTGACGGCGAGCAGCAACGACGGCCAGTTCGCCGCGATCAGCCGCAGGTCCAGGCTCATCCCCACGGTGATCAGGAACACGCCCAGCGCCAGCCCCTTGAACGGCGCGGTGATGACCTCGACCTCGCTGTGATAATCGGTTTCGGCGATCAACAGCCCGGCCAGCAACGCGCCGACGATCGGCGACAGTCCCGCCGCGGTGGTCGCGACGCTGGCGACGATCACGACCAGCAGCGAGGCCGCGAGAAACAATTCGGGGCTTTTCGTCCGCGCCGCCTGCGCGAACAATCGGGGCAGGACGATCCGTCCGCCGATATAGATGATCGCCACGGTGCCCGCGCCCCGCAGGGCGACCCCGGCGATCCCCTGCCACCCCGCCGCGCTCGCGGTGGGGGCCATCGCGCCGAGCGCGAAGATGATCGGGACAAGCGCCAGATCCTCGAACAGCAGCATCGCAAACGCACCGCGCCCGACCGCACTCGTCGTGCCGACCAGCGGCAACACCAGCGCGGTCGACGACAGCGCCAGTGCCAGCCCGAGCCCCGCCGATCCTGCCCATTCCTGCCCGATGAAATGCAGCGCCACCCCGATCAGCGCGGCGGACCCGAATAATTCGAACGCGCCGATCCCGAATACCTGTGCGCGCATCGTCCACAAGCGGCGGAACGACAGTTCCAGTCCGATCGAAAACAGCAGCAGGACGATCCCGAATTCGGCGAACGGCTCGATCGCATGGGTGTTCGATATCGTGACGTAATAAAGCCACGGCGCGCGATCGACGAGCCCGCCGAGCCCCGCGGGGCCGACCAGCAAGCCCACCAGGATGAAGCCGATGACCGGGCTGATCCGGAACCGGGCGAATGCCGGAATGACCAGCCCGGCCGCCCCCAGGATCACCAGCGCGTCGCTGAAGCCTTCATTCTCGAGACCGATTGCCATGGTCCGACCCTAGAGCATGCTCGTTGCCAATTGTCAGGGTGAAACGCGAACGCATCGTCGGTCGGACGAAAAAAGCCCGCCGTCCGATCGGGACGACAGGCTTTTTGTCTCGCCGTTACGCGGTTCGGATCAGGCGATGCCGCCCATCGCCTCTTCCAGATTGACGCGAACCTGTTCGAAGAATTGTTCGGTCGTCATCCATGGCTGGTCGGGGCCGATCAGGATCGCGAGATCCTTGGTCATATGGCCGTCCTCGACCGTCTTGACGCACACCCGCTCCAGCGTCTCGGCGAATTTGGTGACCTCGGGCGTATCGTCGAACTTGCCGCGATATTTCAGCCCGCCGGTCCAGGCGAAGATCGACGCGATCGGATTGGTCGACGTCGCCTTGCCCTGCTGATGCTGGCGATAGTGGCGCGTGACGGTGCCGTGCGCGGCTTCGGCTTCGACCGTCTTGCCATCGGGGGTGAGGAGCACCGAGGTCATCAGGCCGAGCGAGCCGAAGCCCTGTGCGACGGTATCGGACTGGACGTCGCCATCGTAATTCTTGCAGGCCCAGACGAATTCGCCGTGCCATTTCAGCGCGCTGGCGACCATGTCGTCGATCAGCCGATGTTCGTAGACGATCCCGGCGGCCTTGAACTTGTCTGCGAATTCGGCCTCGAACACCTCGGCAAACAGATCCTTGAACCGGCCGTCATAGGCCTTGAGGATCGTGTTCTTGGTGCTGAGATAGACCGGCCATTTCAGGTTGAGGCCATAGTGCATCGACGCCCGCGCGAAATCGCGGATCGAATCGTCGAGATTGTACATCCCCATCGCGACGCCCGACGAGGGAAACTGGAACACTTCCTCGTCGATCACGGTGCCGTCGTCGCCTTCGAAGACCAGGCGCAGCTTGCCGGGGCCGGGGACGCGGAAATCGGTCGCCTTATACTGATCGCCGAACGCATGACGCCCGACGACGATCGGATGGGTCCAGCCGGGGACCAGCCGGGGCACGTTCTTGATCACGATCGGTTCGCGGAACACGACGCCGCCCAGGATGTTGCGGATCGTCCCGTTGGGGCTCTTCCACATCTTCTTCAGGTCGAATTCCTCGACCCGCTGTTCGTCGGGGGTGATCGTCGCGCATTTGACGGCGACGCCATATTTCTGCGTGGCGCGCGCGGCCTCGACGGTCACCTTGTCGTCGGTTTCGTCGCGATGCTCGATCGACAGGTCGTAATAGGCGAGCTCGATATCGAGATACGGCTTGATCAGGCGTTCACGGATCCATTCCCAGATGATCCGTGTCATTTCGTCGCCATCGATCTCCACGATGGGCGTCTTTACCTTGATTTTCGCCATAATCTCATCCTTGGGGGGAGGGGGTTTTGCCCAGCGTCTAGGGAAGAGCGACGGGCGGATCAACCGCGCTGGCGACGAAGCCGAAAAGCCGCTTGGCGACGTGCGGCGTTGTATCGCTGCCCCGGCACGGTTAGACCGGGCCCATGCCATCACTCGAAAAGCCGCCTGAATCCGGCCTTCCTGCGACCACGACCGTCAAGTGGCGCTTCCCGTCGGTTCACCCTGAAGGGTATAAATATGCCGCGATCGCCGCCGGGATCACCCTGGTCGCGACGGTGGTCAGCCATGTCCTGTTCTGGCCCATGGTCGCGGTAACGGTCTGGGTCGCGACCTTTTTCCGCGATCCGGTGCGGACGACCCCGATCGGCGACGGACTGATCATCGCGCCTGCCGATGGGCTGGTGACGATGATCCAGCGCGTCCCCGTCCCGCGCGAACTGGTCGGCGATCTGGGCGATGTGTCGCTGGTGCGCGTGTCGATCTTCATGTCGGTCTTCGACGTCCATATCAATCGCACCCCGATCGGCGGGACGATCCGTCAGGTCGTCTATATCTCGGGTAAGTTCCTCAGCGCCGACCTCGACAAGGCGAGCGACGAGAACGAACGCCAGCATATCGTCGTCGAGGGCCGCGACGGCAGGCTGGTCGGATTCACGCAGATC
>Ga0206131_10001440_pt1 | contig 30660 bp, 33 predicted proteins | sample Helgoland_Spring_FD_148636 | JGI IMG/M metagenome (GOLD analysis project Ga0206131, IMG submission 148636) | Pelagic subsurface seawater microbial communities from Kabeltonne, Helgoland, North Sea - Helgoland_Spring_Bloom_20160517_1 | ecosystem: Environmental > Aquatic > Marine > Epipelagic ...
GTATTAATACTGGGAAATTTACTCCATAAGCTTCTATCTTTTGTTCAGATACAGTAACTTTATTTACACCTTGAACCATGGGCATCTGACCCATGTCAAACATTGGCTCGAAATAAATCATCCAATTAAAGTAATTTACCAAAGCTGCTATTTCATTGTATTTTCCAATTAAATCTGCATTTATTTCGTTTAATTTTTCTTGCACTAAATAATATGCGCTAGTCCATTGATGAACTGCACAGCCGTGAACAACTGAATTTAATATTCTTCTTTTTTCAATGAAGGGCTTTAATTCCAACTTTCTCTCATCACTTATTTCTTCAATTACACCATCACCTTCATCGTCATCATCATCGTCATCGTCACTATCTTCGACATCTTGAGGTGAATTTTTTTGCTCTAATAATGCAGTCAAATCTATTTCTTCTGGGACGTTGTACATTTCTCTAACAAGTTCTATTGCTAAATTTTGTAACTCTTCTTTATCAGAATCTTCCATCATCATAACTTCTTGCATAAGCATCATGGCTGTCATTGGATTTCCGCCTTGAGGACACCTTCTTCTGTAAAGTTCAACACATCTCTTAAATTCGTCAGCCGCTAAAGCTGATGGATTGTTTGCAAAAAATTCATTTTCAAAAAATGGATGTTCATTACCATTTAACTTTTCCACTATAGTTCTGTCAGGAGTATCGTTTATGTCTCCTAGATTTTCTCTAAAATCTCTTACTTCTCTTAATTCTGCTACTGCCATATTATTAAGCTTTTGGTGTTGGTTCTACTTGTGGTGAAGGCACTTTCCATGGGTCGTTACCTTTGTCGGGGTCAACTTTTGGTGTTGAAGGTGCGGTACCAGGTTCCTTTGTTGGTGCGGGAGCTGGTGCTGGTGCTGGCTCGGGTGCAAATGTTATTTCTAAATTATTCATAATTTCTTATTCTTCTTCTATTAGTTAACAAATATAGTAAATTATTTTATATATCTAAAATCTTGTCCGCCTTTAATTGATAATAAAGTGTGGTAAATTAATTTAATTACAGATTTTACATCTTTTTCATGTACAGTTTCTACTGTTGTGTGCATGTATTTTAGAGGCAAAGATATGAGTTGACAAGCAACTCCACCATTTGCTTTATAGAAAGCGCCAGTATCAGTTCCTGAATTTCCATTATAACTGCCTCTTTGGAATTTTATTTTTTTATCTTTTGCAACTTCTAAAACCTGCTTATGTAGGTTAAGTTGAATGTCTGCGCCTCTAAACAAAACTGGTCCCTCTCCACACTTTGTATCTCCTGCGCTTACTGGATTCATTAGAGGGGTTGAAGTATCGTGGCAAACATCTGTTATAATTGCAACGTCAGGCTTTATCGAGTTGGCAATCATGTGTGCCCCAACTAGACCTATCTCTTCTTGAACTGCGTTTACAATGTATAGGCTGTATGGTAATTTATCTTTCTTTTCATGAAGTTTTTTGGCCACTTGAGAAATCATATATCCACCTATTCTATTATCTAAAGCTCTAGATATAAACCTTCCGTTCCTTTCTTTAAATTTGGTATCATATACCAAAGGATAACCAACATATATCCCCATCTCTTCAACCTCTTCTTTAGAAGATGCCTCAACATCAACAAAAAGTTTGTCAACTTCTGGTGTTATTTTTGCTTGTGGACCTTTTCTTTCATGAATTGCTAACCAACCAAAATGACCATTTACGATACCCTTTTCTCCCAATATTTGAACAGGTGTTCCTGGTGCAACGTGATGGTCTGAACCTCCATTTCTTACAACCCTAATAAAACCTTTGGAATCAATGTGAGAAACAGTCCATCCAATTTCGTCAGCATGAGCTTCAATTACTACTTTATAATCTTGTCCCGGATTTATTATACCTACTGCTGTTCCATAAATGTCTGTATATGTATCATCAACATAAGGCCTAATGTAGTCTAGCCAAATTTGTTGACCTGCAGTCTCTAATCCTGTTGGTGATGTTGCATTTAAGTAATTTTCTAAAAATTGTTTTTTTTTCATTTAGTTTGTATTTATTTTTTGAATATTAAGTTCCCTACTCTTATAGTTTTATCATAAAAACTTTTTAAAGTACCATTGTTTTCCACAATTATGTCTGCACATGATTTATCTATATTAAAAGATGAAGCATCTTCCATTGGAAGCCTTTTGGAGGCATCAACCCATATAATTATATCAAACAAATCCTGCTTTAAGCACTCTTCTATTTCACCTCTATCTCTCATGCCTACATAACAATCAGTTCGTTCCAATATGCCTTTTGCCAACTTAGCTTTATCGTCCTTGTTGTAGTCACATATAGCTTCATACCATTCTGGTCTGTGATTCATCCTGTCTTCAAAGCACTCTTCTGGTGTCCTGTATTCATACTTATCTTTTAGTAAATCATAAAGAAAAATGTCAGCAGCAGCTTGTGATGAAGACTCGAAAGTCATTCCAAACTCTTGTGATAATATTTCTGCAAAAGTATCTTTTCCCATTCTCATATGACCGATTACCAAAAGTTTTGGCGTTCTATTTTTTCTTTCTTCATTCATAATATTTATTTCTTTTTTCATATTTTTTAAAAAGGTAAATCATTATCCATAAACCAATCTGCATCTTCAATAACATTGTCTATTTGTTGGTCTACTAAGTCAAGTTCACGACCATCTCTTAAGGGTCGTTTTTCTGTATCTCCCTTTACCAAATCCCATTCTTTATAAGTAATATTAACTTTTATGTTATTTTTTAATAAGAAATTTTCTACAAATAACTTTATTGAATCTATTATTCTTTCGCTAGATTTAGAATTGTATTTACCTTTTAATTGTTCAAAAGTCCAAGACATTAATTCACTAGATTCTTTTCTGTTTCCAAATTGTAGAGTTGCTCTTTCATTGTTTGATAAATCTTTAACTGAAAAAATTAAATGCCTCCCTTCAGACATTCCTCTGGCATAGCTTTTAACACAATGTCTCATTTGAGTGCCCTCTTCAGAAAGTGAAACTACATTATCTATAAGTCTAAATTCAATATTATTTTCTGAATATTCTTTTATGTGAAAATATTTGTTAGAAAAACTTTTAATACCATCATTAAATTTTGACATTTTTTCTAAAGAAATTATTTGAGACCAATGGTCATGTATTGTTTGTATCTCATTTGGTGTTTTACATTTTAAAATCTCCTCAAAACCCAACTCTCTATCTATAGATATTTCAATTGTATCTTTATATATGCGTATAAAATTACTTCTATAATAACTATTCGAACTTCCTTGACATGATGAGTCATTTAAAAATAGCTTCATAAAATGCTTTACAAACACAGCATTCTCTTTAGCATTTTCGTAAGATGATACATAATTGTAAGAATTGTGATAATCAATTATATGAAAATAATCGGACAACATCTCAGACAATTGGGTTAATCCATAACTTTTTGCAAGTGAGCAAAATTCTGATTCATCTAATATTTCATTATATAACATCAAATAATAATTCTGACAAACTTTCATTAAAGAACCTTCTGGTGACTTGATAAAATCTTTGACTATATATTTTGGTAATTTATTTTTTCTTACAAACTTTATATATTCACCTGTTTGCTCAATTAGCTTAAGGTTTTGAAGTATATTGTAACATGAGTGAGCAGATTGACCATCAAAATCAAAGGGGTCAAGGTCTGCAAGGGGTTTAGTTGTTAGCTTGTTTTTTATGGCAAAATCCTCTAAAGACTTAATGTCTATTTTGTATTTAGAAAAATGTTCTGGTCCAAGTATTTTAGAATACTTTTTCTTTAGAACTGAATACCCCAACCCCTCTTTGTTGTTGTAAATATATTTAAACTCATTTCTTTTTATTTGTTTGTGATAATTTAACTTACCTATATATAAGTTTTTTACAATTTCTCTTTGAGATAAATCTTTACGTTTTTTAAAAAAACTAACAGGAGATGAGTCTTCTATAAGATAAGTATAATTTTCTCTTTTTAGATTAAATAATAATACAGATAAATTTGGATATTGAATTAAGCTAATTACTAACTGAAAATTTTTAATCACAGAATTCGTTAAATCTTTTCTCTCAAGATTAATCTCACCATTCACCGAGAAAGTGGAAAGCTGATTTATGGTGGGTACATCAGAAAGTTTTAATGGCTCCAAAAAATGAGTTAACCTAACAACATCTCTTTTGTCTATAAATTGTAATAGTATATTTAAAAATTCACTTAAAGGCTTTACATAATCTTTGTGTATGTTTCTAAAAAGATGAACTTTATTGACTTCATTAAAGCAAACTTTTTGGTTGAGGGCTAGGCGCCACATAAACTCATGAAAATGGGTAGATATATCTCTCAACCCTATACCTACAACTTTATTACTTTTCTTATAAGACCTATAATAATAAAATCTTTTTGTCTTTTTATTAAAGCATATTGAACTTTTATTAGTTATCATATATAGACTTTTGCCACTTGAGTTAACTCCTAGCAAGTCGTCAAATCTAACTAATTTAATTAAGTCTCCATCTGTAAAAACATTATAATTAGACTTTATGACATTGTCTCTTAGTTTAGAATTTAAACTAATTGTTATATCAGACTGGTGTTCTCCATTACAGTTTTTACAAATTTCTCTATACTTTGAAACGCTAACATCTTGAGTCGCTTTTTCCATTGATGAATTTTTAACGTTTTCAACAACTTTTGTAACGCTACCGCAAGAGCAAAAAAAACTTAATCCCAAACTTTCTACCTCTTTTGTACTTTTACCGCTTATGAGGGAAGGTGTTTTTTTTGTTTTTGAAGTGTATCCTATGTAGTTATATTTTCTAGACATATATATTGTAACTTTTTTTTTTGGTAAATATTACTTGTTTCCTTCTAAGACATTTCTTTCATTGTCTAAATTTCTATTTAAAGCATTTTCTTGAGTAAACTTTTCTGGGTATCTTTCTTTTAGTTTGTCTATATTTCTTTGCATCACCACCTCCAGGTCTATACCTTTGATTCTGCACAAATTAGATATGTACCACATTATGTCCGCAATCTCCTCACCTACGTTAACAACGTCTAAATCTTTCCCATACGCAAAATGCTTTTTATAAGCATCTAGCAATTCACCAGCCTCAGTTGATATTCCCATAACCATATGTAATTCATCTGATAAACCTTCTCTTAATTCATCTTTTAAGCTTGGGCAAGTTCTTTGGCTTTGCTCTTTGTAGTCTTCGTATTTCATAATTAAAATGTTTGTTTAACAAAAATAATTAATTTAATCGATTTAATAAACTATTTCACTATTTATTATCAACAATATATTAACAAAATGCCATCAAAGAGTAAAAAACAATTAGAGTTATTCAGATTAGTAAAAGCATATGTGGATGGTGGTCCTGATGGTTTTGTAATTGCTTGGAGGAACATGTATCCAACAAGAGAGTTTCCAGATGTAAACACCATAGAAAAGGTTGTTAAAATATCTGAAACCATTAATTATAGTGACTTAGAAGATATGGCTTCTGGTATAGAGGGTGTTGATATAAAAATTGGTAATTGGATGCTTTTTGATGCCTATTACAGAAAACAATCTGGGGATGTGGGTAAAGGAACATTTATTGCTAAAATAAAAAAAGTAGTTCCAAACATTAAGCTTGTACAATTTAATTCTGAAGATATTTATAGTAAAAACGGTGGAAAGATTATTCCATTAAAAAGAACTAAAATAACCAGCACAAATAGAATGTGGTTAGACTTTGCTTATTTTGACCAAATAAAAAAAACTGCAAAAAATAAAAACGATTTAGCCATGTTAAATGAAATAAGAAAAATAATTAGAGAAACTCTTGAAGAGCAAATGACTGGTGGTCTTGAAATACAAAAAAGAGGAAGTGATGAAATGGTTTCCGTTTCAACTGGTATGTTAGTCCAAAAAAAGAGTGATGAATCTAAAGGTAAAATAATGAATGTTGGTGTAGACGATTCTATTCCTGCAAAGAATAATATAAATATACACTGGCATCATGGTGACCTATCTGGTACCGAGCAAACAGTTTACCCAGAAGACATTTTAGCAATATAAAATAAAAAAGCCCAACATTTTGTTGAGCTTTGTTATCTTGCAAACAATTTTTTTGTGTAGCGATTGTTTGACTCTTGTGCCTAATCTCGGCGCGACCCGTGAGACCTCTCGCTGTTCAGGCGAGCGCTCTAGCAACTTAAGCTAACTAGGCATATAAAATATAGTAGCTGTTGTAGCTTACTCAACATTAAGCCAGTTTCTAGCATGGCTCACTACTATAAGTGGTGGCAAGAGGAGGATTTGAACCATGTCCGAAGACATACAAGTTTTTCTTCTAAGAGATATACTTGACCCGACACACTGCTGTTCAGGCAGCTGCTCTAACCAGGGCTGAGCTATCTTACCATATTAGTGCCTAATCTCGGCGCGACCCGTGAGACCTCTCGCTGTTCAGGCGAGCGCTCTAGCAACTTAAGCTAACTAGGCATATTTTATTCTTCAAAACTAAAAACTTTTTGTTAATAAAACAAAATAATTTTTAATTTTTTTTAATCTTTAAATACTGAAAGAACGTTTTTTTTCAACAATACAAATCTACTATTTTTTTTTCAATAAAAACAAATTTAAAACAAAAAAAATAACTATTTATATACATGGAACTAACTAAAGAAGATTTACAAAGCATTGTAAGAGAGGTTTTGTCTAATGTTGAAGAAAGTGATTTAATAGTAAAAAGAACTAAAAAAACTTGGCCTGAGCATAAGTCTGAACTAAAAGGAAATGTTGAAAAACTTTTCGACTATATAGAAGAAGATAAGTATTATGAAAAAGATGGTGTTAACGAAATATCTGATTTAATAGATGATACTATAGAAATCTTAAATACTTGGAAAAAAAGAATTAGAAGCAATGCTCCAAAAGGAGATGTTTTAGATGAGAACTAAAAAATATAATACTTTTGCTTAACAGAAGATAGGTGAGGGTGTTTTTTTAAGATTTTAGACCAATTAGATTCTGTAAACTTTTCCCACTTGCAAAAATCTTGAAACCTTTCCAGGTCCTCATTAATCAAATTTTCCCAACCTAAAGCTGATATTTTATCTGCATTTCTTACTATCAAATAATCAATTTCTGGAAATTTTATAACTAACTTAGTCAATAGGTAACAATCATTATTTTCAAATATAGACAAATTACAATGCTCAATCAATTCTGGGTGTTGTTCCAAGACCTCAATCCAGTCACTAGACTTTAGTTGAGAAATGTTTAATCTATCAATATAGTCAACTCCTGTTTTACATATCAATTTTCTCGTTTGAAAATGCTCTAAAGAGCTTAAGTCTAATCTTTCCATTATTCTTTTAGAGAATATGAATTTTTTTACCATTTCTGACATATCATTTTTATTAAATTTATATTTTGTTATGTCTATATAATCTATTAAGTCTTCATTACACTCTAGCAACCTTATGGCCTCCAGTGGGGTGAGCTCATCAAAGTCTTTAACGAAATCATGTATAAGTTCAGGGTGCTGTATGAATATGGGATACAAATCAGCTGTTGATATTTTTAGTTCTTCTATATTAATTCTTTCTAATAAACTTATATCTCTAGCAAGTATTCTAATTGCTTTATTTTTTTCAATAATACTCCAATCTATTTTATCGTGTAGATTATGGCTTTTTACTAGCTCTTTATCTAAAATGGTATTTGGGTTAATTTTTTTGTCATAAAAATCCACTAAACTTTCAGGTAGTTCAGTTTTTTTTTCATCATCAAACAAACTTAAAGCTATAGAGTGAGAAAAAGCATTTGAAAGTATTTTAGATATGTTTACAACCATATATTAATAATTACATCAAAAAACAAAAAAGTGAATAATTGACATATATTTATATATATGTTAAATTACAATAGCGTAGTAGAATATGACGAAAAGGGCAGAACAATTAGAATAGAAGTTCGTGAGCCTAAAATAATAATAAGTTACAAATATGAAAATGATATAAGAATTTGTACCTCTTCATCTTCTATGAATAGCACAAACCACTTAGAGATTACTACTCAAAAAAAAATAAAAGGAGAGTACGTAGATGTAAAAAAGTTTCAGGAGGGTGAGATATATGACGTGACTACTGGATATGATTGTTTTGGGAATGATGTGTTTATGATGAGGTTAAACAAAAAAACAAACTCCATATATAGAAAGAGAATAATTAGAAATAAATTTGGTGTCGAAAAAATTTGGTTCGAAGAATATAATAAGGTTATTAGTATGGGTTTCAAAGTTGATATTGAAAAAATTTTAAAAAAAACTTGTTAAAATTTATTTAAAAATGTATTTTTGATTTATGAAAGCCTTTATAATAAACTACATAGACATAACTTCTAATACATCATACGATTATAATGGAAGTGGATTAATGATAGAGAAAGAAGTTGATAACTTTTTTAACAAGTCATTTAAGCTTGCTGAAAACCTAAAATGTCAAGCCCCAAATTTTCATAATGACTTCTATCATTTATATATTCCTATAATGGACGACCAAAATTACGTTAGACCCTTAGAAACTCTTCCTCTTTATGAAGGTCAAAATAAAAAATATATAGAAATAATAACACACTTAGATAATGACTTAAGTGAAATTTTTTTTAAAAAATTTATTGAAAACTATAAAAGATTTTTGATAGATATAAATGCTAAAAAAGATATTTTATCTAAAGCCGAATTTATTATTCGACATGATGAATTGCATCATTACAGCGTTAGAGAAATTGCAACAGAACCCACACGTTCAATTGTTAAAAATAAATCAAAAATCAATCAATCAATAACAAGATGAGTGAAGAAAATAAATTAAACGAAATAGATATAGATGATTTAATTAAAAGTGTCTACAATAAGATAGCTGAATGGCACAATGATGACACCACTTCTGCAGGGTTAAAGCATGTAACTTTTGAAATAATAGAAGAATGTACTAATAATACTCTAAAGCAAATGGGACTGAAAGACGTAACTACTAGTGTTCAGTTAGATAAGGAAACCAGAGATGAAGCTTTAAAGCAAAAGGCAAATCCTAAGCCTACTAATGAAGAATAGACGACAAATCTATATCTTCATCATCATTTAATTTGCTAATGTCTGATTCCATCATTCCTTCACCAGCGTACATACTTTTGAAACCTTTTCCTGGGTAGAGTTTTTCAGCCCTCTTGTTAATGCTAGCTATAGATTCTACGTTCTCATCAGCGTCTGCGTCTCTAGCCTGCCCAAGAAGCGCTTTAAAGCCTTGTAGGCCGCTACCCCAATGTACCTCATCATTCATTCCGAAATAGTCATCCGCAGCCTCTTCTGACTTGCTTTTGGCAGCAATGTCTCTACCACTCTTTATTCCAGCCAGTCTCATAAGTCTTCTTCTTGCTTTCTGATTCATGTGTTACAATGTTAATGTCTTCTTTGTATAAATAGTTAATTTCTTTGTGTTTTGTTTTAAAAAAATTATATATTTCTTTTTTTTTCGGATGTGAATTTTTATTTATAGTTTTAGAGTCATCAATTCCTAACTTTTTAAAAAAAACACTCAAATCTTTGAATGATAAAAACAAATCAATATCATTTATTTTTCTTTCATGAATATTGTTTGCATAATGCTTTTGAGGCATCTGATGATAGTCCCAAAAACCATTGTCTAAAATTTCTTGCAAATACAAGTCTGGTTTTTTTATTATTTTTAAAAGCAAATCTTCTGATATGTCTCTAAGAAAATGTTTTTTGAAATGTTTTATGCTATTTTTATTATAAGTTTTTCTTATTTGAAAGTAAGCAGATACAAACCTATCAACAACATCTCTATATACAAAGATGTTGGTAGCATTTGTGGGCATGCATTCTATTTTAGTCCATTCTAAGCCTAAATTATGTCTAAGTGATGTCATTGCGCACTTTGGACAGTGAAAGAGTCTTATGTTGTATTTTTTTGAATATAAATCAGATGACATTTATTTAAAGTCTTATTATGGGCTTAGATATAGATATTCCCACAAATGGCCCCAAGCCAAACTGTTTGTTTCCGTAATATACACCATACCCAGCGTTAAAAGATAAATTGATACCTAATTTAGACTTTCCTAACACAGCTCCTTCTAAATTTCTGATAGTTATATTTGTATTTTTAGGAGTTACAAATATTTCGTTAAACTTTGTTTTTTTATTTTTAGCAACACCAACAGTAAAGTCTAAAATCAACTCATCTCTTGTTATTGTTGTCAATCCTGGTGTTATAGATAAGTTTCCCTCATTTACTTTCGCTTCAAATAAACTATTTCCCTCAAGTACTCTAGTGGAATCTGAACTTGTGTAATCCCATGCAAGTTTATATTCATCGTCTTCTAGTCCTACAGTGTCTAATACTGTGTTAGAAACATAAAAAGTATCTACTCTATAAACTGTTTGGAACTTTGTTATTACAGTTGGTTTTCTTCTTTTTAAAGCATCAACCTCTTTAGCCAAATCTTCGCTATATTCACTTAGGTCCTTAACTTTTCCTTCGTATACTGCAACTGATGATTGTAATTCTCCATTTTTATTTGCTTCTACTTTTATTTCTTTTTTCATAGCTTCAGTATTTTGTATATACTTTTGCTGGTCATCTTTTCTTTTCTCACAAGAAGTCCAGTTTGTTATAATTAAAACTACTATAACAGCAAGCATAATTAGTTTTACATAACTATTTCCGCTATTCATTTTATTTTCTATAACAACTTTTAAACTTTTACTGTCATTTTCGCTTTCTTTCATAATTATTTTTTAAATTTATAGCTCAATAATTTAGAAATATATTTTCTAATAGATTCATCAATGGAATTACTGCTCTCTATTTTATTTAACAAATCTTTATAAGCATAAGTTATAGTTGGAGACGATTTTGACGCTTTACTTATAATATCTTGAATTTTTTTAGATTTTAATATTTCTAGTAATTCTTTTGAACTTATATGTCCTTCTTGAATGAATGGAATCAAGTTTTTAGCCCAATTAGCAATTGAATAGTAAGATAAGTTTTTGTCTATTTTTAATAGATTAAACTTATCAAAAACAATTTCATTTATTTCCTCATTTGAAAATGATGAAGCCAACATGGTATCAATTAAAGCAGATATAGCATCGCCTATTTTTCTTCCCAAATCTTTATTTTCTGATTGAGATATATAATATTTTAACAATTCTACCATGTCTTTAAATCCATTAGATTTTAATTGCTTTTTATCAAACTTATAACATTTAACGCCTTCTTTAAAATCATTTTTATTTGTTAGTTCATAAACTTTAGGATTTATTAAAACATTATAAGCTAACACACCTGGTAATTTTGTTTCTCCTTTTTTATATTTGCTGTCGTAATATGATATAAAGTCATCTTTTTCCTTTTTTAAAGAGCTTTGTTTCGCTTGGGAACTTGAAGTGGAAAGTATATATCTCAAAAACTTAACATTTTTTTCTTCATCGCTACCAGTCATTTTAGATTTAATCCATTCTTCATTTTTCTTGTAAAAATCTCTAATGTTTTTTGCTCCTAAAACCTTATCATCTTCTGGCACTTTTACGTCTACAATAGTCATTTCTCTGTTACCTAGTTCATCAGTTACCATATTTCCACTCTCATCAACTACAGGCCTTTCAGTACTTGCCACAACTTCTCCATTTACCTTTCTAAAGTTTTGGTGTTTATCTAATCTGGGTATATTTAGAAGTGTTGATAAGGCTCCAAACCCTTTTAGTCCGCCACCAAAACCTTCAACAAAATCTTCAAACATTTTATCAAGTGTAGAAAGAAATAGTTTTGTATTTTTTCCAAACTTGTTTCTAATTGACCTCAAAGTTCCTTCAGTTTCTGATTTACCCATTTTAGATAGAAATGCTCCAAAATTAATGTGAGGATATATTTTGTCTTTAAAAAAATTAAAGGGTAAGTTTTCAATTAAAATAGGAAGAGCTTTAAATAAAGCTTCTGAACCAGATTGTGATTTTGCATAATTTTTAAAATCAAAATCTTTTAACAATTCTTCTAAATCATCTTTTACATTAGACAGATAAACGTTTAATCTGTCAAAAAATTGGTCTGGGTTATTTTGTAACAGTTCATCATAGTCTACAATTAAAGCCTCTAAGAAATCTGGTTTTGCGCTTCTAATTAAAGGCTCCATAGCACTTAAGGCATCGGTATTTCTAAGCAATTTTTCAATAATACTCGGCTTATTATCCAGCCACCAGCAGAAAGTTGAAGATGCACCATAAGCTCCACTACAACGGTTTGGAACTGAAGAGCCACCCCAGTTATAATATTTATCTATATAACCTAAGTCATCCATCATGAAATCAGAAGTAACTTCAGCTAAATCACTAAACCCCTTAACAGAAGACTTCCCTGGGGGTATGTTACCAGCTTGTTTTATTTCTCTAAATGCATTATTATTATTGTCAAGAGCTATAGATGATAGTGTTTCGAATTTATTATCATCTTTAGATAATAGGGTGTATGTTTCAAAATCTCCTCCCACAAATTTAGCTCCCGGTCCCCCTCTGTTTTGGCAAGATATACCAAACAAAGCACCACCATCTGCTTCGTCAAAAAAAGACCTATCTAATACTTCTACCCAAATCCTATTATTCGATATTTCTTTAACCACTCTTATGGTTCCGTCATCAACCATTCTGTCTACAACTTCAGAATATCTTGGCCCAGCTTCTTTTTCTAGCTCTTCTTTTGCATAAGCATAAGCAGCTTTTGGGTCTTTAGATGTTATGTTTGAAATAGCTTCTTCTGAGTTATTTTCTGATTTAATATAATTTAAAATCATTTCAAATGCATGAACCGCACTCTTCATGTTGTTAGCATTAATGTCATAAGGCGCCTTTCCTAGTGTTTTTGTAACTCCAGCAATCCAAGGAGCCAATTTATGGTTTTCTATATTTTCGCTTCCATAAATTTTCTGAAGCATTCTCCCAACAAATATTAGTAAGTCTTCATCATATTGACCTTCCAAATCTTGCATCCAACCCTCTTTCAAAAGGTTGTATTTTATTAATGATTCTTTTAATTTAAATTTCATATCACAATATTATTTAAAATTATATTCAAGTACTTTTTTGACATAATTTCTAACACTTGCCTCACTTAAATCGTCTACTTTTAATGTGTTTATTAAGTCTTTCCATTTTTGCTCTGATGTAATAGAGGAATCTTTGTATACCAAATTTTTAACTTTTTCTGATTTCAAGAAATTAGTAATATATTTTTTATTATTACTATCTAATACTGGTGTCAATTCTTTAACCCACTTATCTATTGATGAAATATTTTTTGAATCTTCAACAATAAGTTTATTGATTATGTTTTCATTTTCAATAATTTCTATAGCTTCTTTTGTTTTTCCATTATCATATAAACAATTTGTTATATAATAAAGTAATGTTGTAAACTTTCCACCCTCCCCTTTAGAGTCCATTTTTTTTGCAATATTTGCAAATTCATTTATTTGACTTTTTATTTCTTCTTCAGAAAAACCTGACAATTCCATAACTTGCAACATTGCTTCAGCTGTATTTGAAAACTTAACCTTACCATTTCCATTGGCATTTGTAGCGTAATATTTAAACAGCTCAGACTTGTTATCGTTATAATCTTTTTTGTCTAACTTATATAGTTTTACACCTTTTTTTCCGTTTGACATATTTCTTTGCCTCTTTGGAAATAGCATCTCACTGTATTTTAATAAACCTGGTGTGTTTGTGTTTCCCTTTTCTCTTTCTTCATTATAATATTTAATGAGAATGTCTTTTTCTTTTTTTACTTCTTTATTTCTATCTTTTTCATTTGAATTTGATAATAGTTGTAGCAAATAACTAAGTTGTGCATATTCATTATCTCCATTTATTTTTTTATAAAATTCTTCATTATCTCTAATGAAATCTCTTATTCTTTTTGGGTCTAACACATTTAAAGAAGGTTGAATTTCTTTAGTTTCTTTAACTTTATGAATTCTACCTTTAATATATTCTACTTTTTCAGCATCATTATTAAAATTTAATACATTACCATTTTCGTCAAAAACTTCAGTCACCTGATTGTTATTGTCATCTGTTCTGGATGCCATTATCACTCTACCTTCGTAATCTATTAAATTTCCATTTTCGTCTCTATCGGGCACATCATAAGATGCTGTAGTGACTCCATCTTTTATGGTATAATTTTTATGCTTTTCTAGTCTAGGCGTTTTAAAAAACTTTAACAACTTAGTAAACCCAGCAGAAGGGCCAGCCCCATCTCCTAATAACTCCATAATATCTTCAGGACTTTCTTTTACAAAATCATTTAACCAATCTAATGAATTTTTAGCAGAGTTATTTTTTTCACTAATAAATCTAAAAAGCTCTTTTAACTCCTTAGAAGAAATTGATTGTAAAAAAGATTTAAAATTTATATGAGGCTTGATAAGTTTGCTAAATTCTTCATAAGATATAATTTTTATTATATCATAAATGTTTTTCAAAATAGATTCCTCTCCATATCTTTCAATAAAATCTTTAAAGTCTATTTTGTTTTTTAGTATATCTAAAGTCACATCCTTTTCAGTATTTAAATATGTTGGCAGCATTCTTATAAAGCTTTGAGGGTCGCTTTCATAAAGTTCTTTAGCTTTAATTTTAAATGTTGCATACTCTTCTTCTCCAAGCTCTTTTCTTACTGCTATATCATAATAGTTAAGAAAATTGGGATGCTCTCTTAGTAGTCTGTAAAATATGTCCTTGTGCTTTTTGATATTATAAAACCTATCTGGCAATGATGTACTAGAACTAACAGTTTCGCCAGCTAAGTTTGTAGTTGTATTACCGCCTTCTTTATACATTTTAATGCCATAAGGATTTTTAGTCATAAAATCAACGAAAGCGTTAGCAAAATCTTCTGCACTCCATTTACCCCAACCTTCAGAGCCTATGTTTTTATTACCATACTGTAGGGAGTGATATGCAAATTCATCTTTTTTTGTGTTATAACCTGTTGATATAAGTGTAGTGTAATATCCATTTTCTGCCTTTCCTAATAGTGAATAAGTCTCACCAACACCTTTGTCTCTTCCAAATCCTACTGCACCAAATCCAGCAGTCTCACCTCTTTGACACCCTATACCAAACTCACCAGCATTTTGTGAACCGCCACCAGAAGACAGAGGAACACATTGAGCTACACCAAAAAACTCACCTTTTAATGGTTGGACCCAAAAACTTCCTTTTGGCCCTCTTCCTATCACTTTCATCAACCCTCTATCTAACCATTGTTTGAGTTCTTTTTCTGGTGATATGTTTGCTTCTTCTTTTTTTCTAGCTTCTTCTTCCGCTTCTTTTTCTGCTTTTATTCTAGCTTCTTCTTCTCTTTTCTTAGCTTCTTCTTGCACATATTTTAATGCATCTGCTGGCTTTTTTGATTTTATTTTTATAACTTCTTCTTCAGCATTTTCACTTTCCTTAATAAATTTTAAAACATCTTGAAACGCATTTATTATTCCTGTTTTATGAGGCTCTTTTAAAGGCATTTCTTTTCCTCTTAGAAAGCCTTTAGTTGAATCTGCAATCCATTCTGCCATAGAGTTATTGTCTATGTTTTCATTAGGAAATGCTTGAGTTAACATATCATTTACAAATGTCAGCAAATCTTCTTCATACTTTCCTTCTAAGTCTTGCATCCAACCTTCCTTTAAAAGGCTGTATTTTATTAATGATTCTTTTAAGTTAAATTTCATATTAATTTGACATATAATTACTACTTATAAATAGTATTTTTTTTTAAAAAAGAAAGCCTTTAACTTATTAGGATAAAGGCTTTAAATGTTAAGTTTACTTATTTGCTTATTGTCACCTAAGCTCTAAGTTCATTTGCTCTTTTAATAGATTTCTAACGTTACTTTGAACTTCGTCAATTTCTTCATTTGTTAAGCTTCTATCATTTGAACGATAAGTAATTCTATAGCAATGAGAGGTTTTGTTTGTTTTTGGATTAGTAAACTTATCTAATAAAGATATTTCTTCAACAAAATCTCTACCCATTTCTCTAACTATTTCACAAAAGTCATTATAATTATATTCGTCATTTAACCAAAACGCTACATCTTTTGAGCAAGGTGGATATTTAGAGTACTCTTTAAACTCTATAATTTCACCTGACTTAAATTGTTTTAAAAACCTTTCATCTGTTGTCCAAAAATATCTTATATCAGGTATATTAAATAAAATCATAGCTAACCTTTCTAGGCCCAAACCAAAAGCCCAAGCTTTCTTATTTTTAAGACCACAGTTTTCCATGATTTTACCCTGAACAATTCCGCCTCCCATTATCTCTAGCCATTCACCATTAAACTTAACCTCAATCTCTAGAGATGGGTCTGTAAAAGGAAAGTAATCATCATTAAACCTATACTCACACCCAGGAAACAAATAGTCAACTAGCCCAATTAATTTATTTTTAAACTCTTCTTGAACGTCTTTATCATCTTCAACAATACAAACTCCCTCCATTTGATGAAATACAGGATAGTGAGAGCTGTCTATCTCATCTTTTCTATAAACATCTCCTGTTACCAAGAATCTTTCACAACCTTTCGATAGCAATTCATTTTGATGAGCTGATGTGTGAGTTCTCAAACAAGTATCTTCATCAAAATAATATGTGTCAGAAAACCTTCTGGCTGGGTGGTGTTTTGGAATTAGTAATTTATCAAAATTTTCTACAACACTTACTTTAGGCTCAAAAGAATCAAACCTTTCAAAAGACTCACCGAAATATTCGTATATTTTATCTTTAATTATTTTAATTGGATGATTTTGGGTGTTATGGATGTTTCTACCAATCTTTTCCCTTATTGATTTTGTGATGTTGCAGTTTTTATTACTCATAATTAAAATTGTTTGATTCAAAACAAATTTAAAAAAAAAATAACAACTTAAAAACTAATCTTCAAACTTTAAATTAATTAAGTCTACAACTTCTTCATCTAAATGCTCATCAAAGCCACTAACGTGTAATGCAAATTCAGTTATTATTTTCATATATTCTTTAGACGGGCTAGTGTTTGCTTTTCCTCTAACTTGAGTTACAGAACTAGTTCTAACATCTACTTCTATGGTAACGTGAGGCTGATTGTTATTGTCTCTCATAGATATTATAATGGAATGCCCTTTGATGACTCTGTTTTTGTATGAACTTATACAGTTACGCATTATATCTCCTTCAGCATCCAGCTCATTAACGTTTAATAACATAAAAAAGAAATTTTTATCTCTACTCACATAAACTACTCTTTTTTCATCTTTGTCTTCCTCGAAAATTCTATACTTACCTGTTGTCTTTAAATTGTTGTGCCACTCCTCTGAAGAACTCATTGCCTCATCAAAAGTTAGTGAAAATATATCTGGCTTATCTTTTGTTGCCCAATCTATTATAAATTGAAAATCACTTTGTTGATTTATTAGTTCTAAATTTTTTGAAACCTCTCTACCAATCCAAACATCATACTTATGAGTTCCAGATATTCTACCTATTTCAGTTATAGACTTAGTTGTAACTAAATCTATGCCCATAGTTTTCATTATCTGCTTCTCTCTTTTGCTGGCTTTTTTTGACATTATAAATTGCCTACGTTAATTGTTAAGTTATATTCCATGTCGTATTCTGGTGCTTCGCTCTTTAACAAGTCATACGTTCCTGAAAATGTGTTTTTATCTTTTATTACTATACCTCTGATTCTATTTGTTTTATTGAAAGAAAATGTACTATTTTCTTCATTTATAGAAAAGTTGTTTATAGTATAACACTTCATCACAACTCTTAATTTATGTTGCAATGTAGAAGACAATCTTTTTTCAGCCTCTCTTTTTGAGATTTGAAAAGATTTGATTATCATTTAGATTTTGTTTTATTTTTTTTAGAAGGTCTTCCTACCGACTTTTTAGCTTTAGGTCTACCTCTTTTAGATTTGTTTTTAGAACCTTTTGGTCTGCCCCCTTTTGATTTAGAAAAAGCGCTTTCTGGGACAATCACCTCTACTTCTACAGACTCACTTAACTCTTTTTCCGAAATAATATTATTAGCATTTTCAACTGTATAAACATCTTCTTCTTTAACAACAACTTTAACACTTGTTGACTTAGTATCTTTTAAGTTATTGAGTGCCGCTTCAGTATATACAACATAATACACTTGTGAGCCTGAGGGTTTTTCATTGCTTATTGATAGAAATTTTTTCTTTTCATATATTCTAACAACATTGTTATTGTTTCTTTCTTCTAAAAAAATAGAATCACCTGGGTTTAGTACTACCGTGAAATTTAAACCACCTCTTTTTCTTAGCGGTAATCTGAGCTGTTGTGATAACTTAGATGAGTCTTTTGTAATGTTTGTTATTTTCATAAAAATTGTTTTATTAATATGCAATATAGGGAATATTTATTAAAAATAAATAATTAAAAACAAAAAAAGCTCAACAATTAGTTAAGCTTTTTTTAATTCAGTTTATAAATCTTATTTTGAATTTGGATTCGAAACAAAAACCATAGAATTCAAATCTAATATAAATTGCTTGTTTTCATTTAAAAAATCTTTTTCGTAAAACTTTTGAGTAATACCAAAAACACTTCCTGGCTTTTCTACTTCTACAGTTTTTTCAGTACTTTTTGAAGTTGGATTATTTGATTCTTTAATTATGTTAGGCTTTTCTTCATAAAAGTCATTATATTCTTCTATACTTTCAAGAACTGAACTCATTTCTTCAGCCTCTTTTATTGTTTCGAACTTTTTAAAATTTGAAAGCTTATTCCATCTCTCAGATTCATATTCTTGATTTGTTTTTTCTGTAACAATATATCTCTTATTTATACCTTTAGATTTATTTTCTGATTCAGAAATAAATTTTCTTTTAACCAATCTAGAAGTTTCTTCTTTTAAGCCCATTCTTTCCATTTTGTCGTGGTCTCTACCAACACCGCTAGTTCTTTCCCACTCTTCTTTACTGTTTGGCTTTACGAAAGGCATTCCAAGAGGATGAGTATTTGGGTCTATTTTTACAACTTGAGTATAAGGTTTGCTGGCATTTGTATTTTTAGTTTCAGGTATTACATTGTAATCCTTATCTACTTTAGGTCTTGACTTTTGACCTTTAGCATATGCTGTTTTTTGAAAAGATTTTTTAAAAGCTTTTTTGTTTTCATTTAAACCATCAGCCTCTTGATATATAGGGTCATTAGCTGGAATGTTGTAAGGAGCTCCTACTTCTGAAGGGCTGTGTCCTTTTGCAAACTTTCTTCTAGCTAAACCTACCAATTTAGTTAAGTAGCCACCAGCACCAGCACCTGCAGGTCCTGACATTGATATTTCTTCTAAGTTTTCTGCTTCATTTTTTAAAGATGCAAAAAACTCTTTCTTTTCAGCAGGAGTTAATTTAGAAACATCTCCACCTTCTACTCCGTATTCGTCTTTCAGTTTTTTAACAAAACCTTCATCTTCTTCTAGATTTAATTCTTTGATTAGCTCTTCACATTGGTCTTCGTCATCAAAAAGCAAAAACCTATCACTGTCTGAATTTGGAAGTTCAACTTTGTTAAGTTTTTGAACTGCATTTATGTTCTTTTCACCTTCTGGCATTTCTTCAAAGCCTTCATTGATTTTATTATCAAAATTTAATTCGTCTTTAAATAGACTTTTAAGTGTTAGTTTTTTCATATCTAAATTTTCAACTATTGATGTAGTGCTGGCATCTAACCTATCTTCTACTCCTAATTTTGTGTGAGTTAAATATCCCACTTCTTTTCTTGCTGCGTCTTCTAAATCTTCTTTTAGAGCTTTTTTAGCATCTTTTAGTGGAACCGTTATTGTTTTTCTTACCATAAATGTACTGCCGTCATCTTCAACTCCTCTAAAAAAACCAGCTTCTGGGCTTCTGTATTGTACATGTAGAACTTTGCCTTTTATTTCAAAGTCTAGTTGAGACTCAACTCTTTTAGCACCTATAAGTATTTGTTTTTCAAAAGTTCCATTTCCATATCCATGACTCATATTTTTAGAGCTATTGAATTTTCTAGGCCTTGATGTTACAATGACATTATATTCATTCTCCTCAACTCCAGTTCCATATGTTGTTCCATCACCATAAACTCCAGCGATTTTATTGTTTTTTGTAAATCCAAGCTTTTCTATTTCCTTTTCAGTAGTTGATTTAAGTAATTCTTTAATCATCTCAAAAACCTTATGAGTTTCTGCTTCCAAATTAGAAAAGTCTTTATCACTTTTCTCTTCTCCGTTTTTTATATCTTTCATGTCGGCCATAATAAACCTTTTTAATGTAACTTTTCATATAAATATACTCAAAAATTTAAAAAACAGTATATTTTGTAATGATTATTAATTATAAAAAATTAATATCATTTTTATACATATTAGCCCGTACAATAACGGTTTATATAATGTTGAACAGTGTTTTATAATTTTATGTTTACATACATTTTTCATAAATAAAAAAACAATCAATATATATAAATATATGATTTGGGAAGGTTACAAATGGCAAATAGGAGAAAGGTGGGGAATAATTCACCCTGATAAACCAATTTGTTATTATGATAAAGATGCAGTTAAAATTAATGAAGATGGAGAATTAGAACTTTATACTCATTACAACCCTAGAAAATTTAAAGATAAAACTGTAAACATAGGAGTGGGTCTTATAAACTGTAAAGAAGAATTTGAATATGGTAGGTTTGATATTGATATTAAATTGCCTAAAGGACCTCTCTTATGGCCAGCATTTTGGATGTGGTCTTATGAATCTTGGCCACCAGAAATAGATGTATTTGAAGGCTACTCTAATAAAAGTGGAAGTTATTTTAACTGGAACATAGATGCTCTTTGGGGTAACTTTTGGAATGTTAAGAGCAATTTGCACTTAGGGGTTCAGCCTGATAACTATCAGTATGGCGCAAAAAGACATTGGTTAGGGTGGAAATGTCCAAGTGAGGACTTTCATAAATATAGTGTAGAATGGTTTCCTAGTGAAGTAAATATTCTGTTTGATGATAAGTTAGTGAGAACCATTAAAGATGAAAGAACTTTAAGTCAATTAAGAGACGCTCCAATGAATATTATTATAAATACGCATACTCAACTAGGTTACCCTTCTGATGATAAAGAATTAGTTACAAAAATGGTTTGTAAAAATTTCAGATATTCAAAATATTATGAACAATAAAAAGCCTGCTTTTTAATGGCAGGCTTTTTCTATATTTTTTTCTTTACAATATCCCATTCATATTTTGTACTTAAAGGCATGCCTGGGTTGTCTTGATAAATTTTTCCTTTGTATTCGTATCCTTGAAATCTTTTTTTTATTACCTTTTCTCTCTTTCCGTTAATAGGATTTTTTTTAATAAAACTATATTCAACATATTTTCTTTTGCATAAAAGCCAGAATTTATAATTCCATATACTGTTTTTTATGTAAAATTTTATTTTTTTAAAAAACTTCATTTAATTAAAAATATGATTCAAAAGTTATGGTTCCAAGAATTGTGTATAAAGAAAATGACATCAAAAAAGCTAATACAGCAAAAATTATAAATATTAATCCGTTGACCAATATTCTTTCTGCTAAAGAAGTACTTCTTTCTTCAATGTCTTTATTAAAAAGTTTATATTCTCTATATACTAATCTTCCAAAAAAAATAGAAGCAGCAAATAGCATGACTAAAATTATTTTTAATAAAATTTCCATAATTATTTTTGTTTTACATCAGAGCCAACCGTCATAGAGTCAATCATTTCAAGCATAGAATTTGCATGCTCTAGGCTCTCAAATATTTTAATAGTATCATTTAGCATATTGGAATGGTCTCCAACTCCTACTGGTCTATTTAAATATATTTCTAAGTCAGAAATTGCTTTATCTTTTTGTGCTTGAAAATGTGAACTGACTGCCTTTACAGTGTTATTAAGTTGTATTTTAATATCTTCCATGTTTTTGTTTTTTTTTCAATATACCTAAAAAATCAAAAAAGTAAATCTATAATTTATTTTTTTTCAACTCTCTTTCTTCTTTCTTTTTTTCTCTTTTTTCTTCAGATATTCTTTGACATGCTAAATCCACCATCTCAGAACTGTCTAAAACAGTTTCGGCACCATAATGTCTTAAGTTATCATTATATTCCCTTGTATCTGTTGGAGTTTTTTTCAAAGTAGGCTTTTCTAGTGTCCCCATATCAATGCCACACAAAGCTTTGTCAAGTTGAATTATTTTATTAGAATTATCTAAATCTTTCCACACATCATAATAAACTGTTATAATATAATCATAATCATCGTTCACCATTTTATCAATGTCACTTCTTTTTGTTAGTGAGCTTAATACATATCTTCCTCCTTCTTTTTTTGGATTTAAAGTTGAGTATAAGAACTTAATTCTATTAGTTTCAATATCAGCGTTATGAACTGTTGAACTCTTTATTCGCTTCGCAATTAATGAAAGTTCATCGTCTGCATCCATATAACCTTCGTAATCTACAGGTAAAACTGGTGTGTTTTCGAAATTTAAAATATCTATACCATCTGTTGTTTTTGTTGTTTCTGTTGTTTCTGACATATTAATTGTATTTATTTATTATTATTTATTTTTTAATGTTTTTAAATATATGTGCAATTACGGAAATTGTCCAACCATTTCCAAGCATTTTATATCTTTGTGTATCTGAAATACTAATATGTTTAGTATAGTCGTCTGGAACTGTCTGCAATCTTTCACATTCTTTAGGTGTTAATTTTCTAAATTTATAATTTTCATCAATTAAGACATGCTCTTTAGTTAGTGATGTTGTTAAGCAATTGCATTTATCATCTGTTCTGGGGACCATTTCTTTAGCTCTTCTAGGAGAAAAATCTCTACCGTATTTAGCTCTATATTCTTTTCTTATCCTTTTTGCCTCTTCAGTTCTACGCTCAGTAAACACTGCTTGCTTAGCTATACGCTCATCTCTATACTTAATGATGTTTTGCTTAATGGCGCTCTCTTCTTTTATTAAATATTTTTCTTGTGTTACATTTTTTTCTAACACTTTTGATAAATAAATTTTTTTATCTTTAGGCTGTTTAATGTTAGGTATATTTGTCCAATATAGCCTTTTTCTGTTTTGAGCAGATAGTAAACTACTGTCTATCTCTATGCAATCAACACCCAAATAAGAGCTTATTATATCTCTATAATCTTTTTTCATCTTTACATTTTCTAACAAGAAATATTTTGGTCTTAACTCATTTAGAAGCCTTACAAATTCAAAAAACAATTTACTTCTTTCATCTTCAAAATTAAGTTTCTTACCAGCCATGCTAAAACCTTGGCACGGAGAACCTCCAATTAACAAGTCTATTTTAGGCAGTTTTTTAGCACTTAAATCAGTAACATTTCCTAATTGTATAGTTTCAGGAAAATTAACATTAGCAACTTTCATAGAGTACTCATCTATTTCAGAAGAATAATATTTATCATAAGTAACACCAGCTTTTTTTAATGCTAACTGACCACAACTCATACCATCAAATAGGCTAAGAACATTCATTAAAATGAAATTAATTTATACGAAAACAAATATAGGAATTTAAAACTTAATAATCAAAGATTATCTATGTATTCTTGTGTTTAGAGGGTTCATTAGATTTTTAGACTTGATGCCAGATGCTCCCCTAACTGTTTTGCTGGTGTCATTACTACTATTTCTTTTAGACACATGTGTGTTACACCAGGATTTGCCAGCATCTCCACCCCATAAATTCCAAATTTGCAACAACCCAGAACTATATATGTCTTCTCCTTTTGATTTTTGAGACAAAACTTCAGATTCATTTTTGTCAAAAAATGCTTTCATTCTTTTTAGTTGAGAATGATTTAGAGGCTCTTTGTTTGCTATTGATTTAGCCTTACTTTTCCCAGAGCCTTCATTTGCATTAGAAACGTTTTTAGTTAAGTCATTTTGTTCAACTGCATTTAATGCTTCTAAACAATTTTTAACCATAGAATCATTTGGATAAAAATTACCATCATATCTATATCTAAAATCTTCAAAAAGATTTTCTATTTCTTGTCTGATTATTTTTCTTACTTCATTCACTACTTAATCTACAGAAGTGTTTAAGTCACCACCTGCTATTTTTATCATTGCAGATTTAATGTCAACTGGGTTCTTTGAGTCAAAGCCTAAGTTGTTTAGAATCCAATTTACTTCATCATAAAACCCCATGTTATTTATAGGTGTGCCAGACTCTATTGCTCTTTTTATAGAAATATCTAAAGCCTCTTCTGGCTTGATGTAAGAGAAAGATGTATTTCTAGCTGAGTCGGGTATTGTTGGCAAAAATGTATTCACGGTTTCACCCTGTCCTGCCTGTTTCATTCCCATAAATGGGATTCCATCATTTCCGTACTCTTTTAAAGTTGTTCTATGACTTGAAAGTTTCTTTAGTCTATCAGACTCTTCTTTCAATAAGTTTTCGTCAACTTCTTTGCTTTTATCTTCTTTGATGAACTCACCTCTTTTTTGGTAAGTTTCATTCAATTGTTTCATTCTGTCAATTTGACTATTTTTTTTGCCTTTATTTTCACCTTCCTCAGAATTAAAGTCAAATATTTCTCCCATTTTAAACATGTCTTATTTTTTATAAAATTACCAAGTAACAACTCCTAATCCCAAATCTCCATAATACCTTTTAGATTTCGCTATAGTTTGTTTTATTGCTTTTTCAGAGCCAAATTTAGATTTACCAACCATTGAGTTGTTAGAGTTGTTTGGCATATCATCATTGTTCATGATGTCTCCGTATTCATCTACTATTTCCTCTAAGGTGTCAGCTTCTAATTCATCTTCTGACTTAGAGTTAGATATAAAATGTTTAACAAAATCAACAACTCCAGAATTTTCACACTCTTCCTGATTTAACCAGTTGTTAAAACAATCATTTTTAACTTTCAAATTTAAAAGCCTACCATCAGTAGTGTTAAAGTCTATTACAAATATGTTTTTTTCTATATCCATGTTTGCATTTGAAACTGAACCAACAATATCTGGTGCTAGGTAGTAAAAAGATTCATTTCTGTCATGAAAACTTTCAAAAAGTATATTTCTTAATCTATTATTTTTATTATACATCATTAAACATTTAGTATATTTAATAAATAGACAACATTTTCAAAAATCAATTAGATTATTCCATTTATCTAAAAAAGAATTTTTAACCTTAAAATTTAAGTGAGATAAACTTTCGCCTTCTAAAGAAATTACACTAGTAGGGATGGCATATTCATTAATATTTCCCACATATTCTTTAATGTAGTTATCTAAAGATGTTTCTGCGCTGTATGTAGTCCATGGGTAGTTTGTTTCTTTGTATGATGATACACCTTTTGTGTAATCATTATAACTTTCAATAATACTGCTGTTTTTTTTATTCAAAACTTTTACCCAACTCTCTCCTTCGCTAAAAGATTGTGTCAATTTTATTGAACCCTGATATTTGCTTACAGTTTTAAAAAATCCATTTTCTTCAAATTTTGTTACCAAATTATCTTTAATAACACAATAAAAAGAAGAGTTAGACACAGATATCCCACTATATATTATTTCCTTTTCGGTTTCAATATATTTTATTAAATATCCACTTTTATCATACTCAAAGTAATACATAAAACAAATTAAAAGAAAAAAAGCTTTTGTGTAAATAGTATTTTGACTTTATAAGAATTTTTAATCTCTATTTATTTAAAAGAAATTAAATTATATAATAGTGTCACATTTTTTTACAGGTACAACAGGAATACAAGACGTACTGCCTTCAGATACGCCCAATGAAGGTAGAGTTAAAATTAACGAAAACTTTGACCTCATAGAGGATGTTTTCGGAGATGCCATACATGGGTTGCTTAGTGGTAGTTCTAGAGTTTATGGAGATTTAAATATAAATGTTGTTTCTGGTAGCACTTTAGGCATACCAGAATACACAGTAAGCCTGGATGGTAGTGTAGTATTAACTGGTGTTACATCTGAGTTCATTAGCGGCTCAACCATATCTGGAGACACTTACTATATTGGAAACACTCCTTTATTAGATTATTTAACTGGGGATACCGCTGTTTTCACAACAGGTTCAACGGGCTCGTTTTCAATAAGGGCATTAAACGACACTGCTGTAGATGCAACAGGTGATTATGCATATGCTGAAGGGTATGACAACTTAGCTAGCGGAATAGCCTCTCATGCTGAAGGTGGTTATAATGGTAAATTTTCAGACCCAACATCTGCCACAACAAATTCTGCCCATTCTGAAGGTGTAGGAACTTTAGCAAGTGGAAACTATTCTCACGCTGAGGGACAAACAACTAGAGCGACAGGTACTGGTTCTCATTCTGAAGGATTTATAACAACTGCAAGCGGTTTCTATTCTCACACAGAAGGTGGGATGACTATAGCTTCATCAACCTATGCACATGCGGAAGGTGTGGGAACTCAAGCTACAGGAACACAATCTCACGCAGAGGGTAGAACAACTTTAGCAAGTGGCTCTTCTGCACACGCAGAAGGTCGTGAAACAGTTGCTGGTGACAGAGCTCATGCTGAAGGTTGGGGAACGACTGCCTCAGGAGAAGAGGCTCACTCAGAAGGGTTTGAAACAACTGCAAGTGGAGAAGAATCTCACGCAGAGGGATTGTTTACAATAGCAAATGGTGATTACTCTCATGCTGAGGGATGGACTTCGAATGCAACAGGAGAAGATTCTCACGCAGAAGGATTTGGAACTGTGGCCAGTGGAGCAGATTCTCATGCTGAAGGCTTATCAACAATAGCAAGTGGTACAGCATCTCACTCTGAAGGCTTTAATGCAGTATCAACAGGCATTGCTTCTCACGCTGAAGGTTTTGACACAAACGCCATCAATGATGCTGCTCATGCAGAAGGTTACAGCTCAACTGCTAGTGGACTAGCCTCACATTCAGAAGGTCTTGAAACGACAGCAAGTGGTTCGTTTTCACACGCTGGCGGCTCTGGTTCAATTGCTTCTGGGGACACTGCCTTTGTACATTCTACTGACTCTTTAGTAATAGGTGCAAGGAGTGCGATTTTAGGAGGACAAAATATTACGGGAACAACTGATGATACAGTTTACGTTCCATTTTTAAACATAAACAATTTAGCCACAGGAACTTCTGTAAACAACTTAGGAATAGATGCTAGCGGAAATGTAGTTACTGGTTCAACTGGTGGTGGAACTGGTACGACCTTATTTACAACAGGTTCAACAGGTTCTTTTTCAGTAAAAGCCATAAACACTTCAGGTATAGACGCGACAGGAGATTATTCATTCGCTTCAGGATTTGGAAATCAAGCCGTAGGAGATGCCTCTCACGCAGAAGGGGGTTTCCCTGGTAAAGGGTATTTTAATATTGCTGCAGGAACAAGTTCTCATGCTGAAGGTAGTAATACTAGGGCTAGTGGTGCAAGTTCTCACGCTGAAGGGTTTTTTACCACTACCATTGCAAACAACTCTCATGCTGAAGGTGCAGGCACTAAGACTTTTGGGGCTAACTCTCACGCAGAAGGGAATGAATCAATTACTTACGGCAGGGACAGTCATGCTGAAGGTGAGGGTTCAATAGCTTCTGGCGACACTTCTCACGCAGAAGGTTTTCAGACAACGTCTCTTGGAATTGCTTCCCACGCTCAAGGATATCAAACAACTGCCAGCGGAGACTATTCTCACGCTGAAGGTATTCTAAACATAGCTAGCGGAGACGCTTCTCATGCTGAAGGCGGATTTGATGGAAAAGGTACTGTCCCAAATACAGCATCAGGAGTTTCATCTCATGCTGAAGGGGGTAACACTACTGCAAGCGGAGGCTTTTCTCACGCTGAAGGGACTAACACTATTGCAAGTGGTGACACTTCTCACGCTGAAGGGATTAGTACAACTGCTTTAGGTATAGCGTCTCATGCGGAAGGCGAGAATAACTTAGCCTCTGGTAGAGCATCTCATGCGGAAGGGGGGGTGCTTTTTAATGGTAAAGGTACAGTTATTCAAGCAACATCAGCAACCACTTATTCTTCTCACTCAGAAGGTAGAGGAACTTTAGCTAGTGGACAAGCATCTCACGCTGAAGGGGCTTTTACAGTTGCAAGTGGACAAGATTCTCATGCTGAAGGTAACAACAGCTTAGCTTCTGGACAGGCGTCTCATGCTGAAGGTAATTTGACTGTTGCTTCTGGAATTTGGTCGCACGCAGAAGGTCATCAAAATTTAGCTTCTGGTGATGCATCTCATGCAGAAGGAGGTTTTAATGGGAAAAGTTCTCAACCAACATCTGCAACAACAGTATCTGCTCACGCAGAAGGTGCAGGGACTTTAGCTTCTGGGGGCTATTCTCACGCTGAAGGTCTTGCCACTAAAGCAACATCTGCAGCTGCACACTCGGAAGGAAATTCAACTATTGCAAGCGGATTTGATTCACATGCTCAAAACACAAGTACAGTAGCGTCAGGACCCTCTAGTCATGCAGGCGGAAACTCTTCTATTGCATCAGGAATAGAGTCGTTCGTTCATTCACAAAACTCACTAGTAAGCGGTAATAGAAGTGCAATTTTAGGAGGTAGAAATATTACAGGAACAACTGATGACACGGTTTATGTTCCTTTTCTTAATATAAATGATTTAGCTACAGGAACTTCTGTAAACAACTTAGGAATAGACTCTAGCGGAAATGTTGTTACAGGTTCTGATGGTGGTGATTTCTTGCCGCTAACAGGAGGAACTGTTTCAGGAACAACACTCCCAGTTCTTACCATATATGGCTCTGGGGATACCAGTCCTGTATTTAGTGTTCAAGGCTCAAATGGAGAGCTTTTTAGCATAACAGATAACTTAGATGGTCAGCTATTCGCTGTAAATGATATATCAGGCCTTCCTGTTTTAGAGGTTTATTCTGATAATACAATTTTAATGGGTAGTAACATTGTACCTTCTTTAAACACTTCTACAAATTCTACGGTAACTACTGGTACTTCAGTTTTATATTCCATACCAACAAGCGCATATACAGGTGCATTTTTTGATTATACAATAAAAGGAGTTTCTACAGGTGGAGCTAGAGCAGGTAATGTATCATCTATATGGAGCGGTTCTACTTCTGACTATTCAGACATTAGCACAAACGATATACTTGGCTCAACTACTGCAGTAACTTTAAGTGTCGTTGTTTCTACAGGAGATACTGCAGACTTTACTGCAACAGTTACAGGTTCAGAAAACTGGGACATTAGAACAATAGTAAGAAGTATATAATTATGAGCTTTTCTTATTCTCCAAAAATAGTAACAAATGGTTTGGTGTTTTATTTAGACACATTTAATACCAAGTGTAGAAATAGAAGCTTTTCTTCTAGTGCTGGCACAGCTACAGAACTAATTAAAGGAGGAGAGTTTACATTAAATAACGGGTTAAGCATTTCCTCAGACTACAAGTCTATAGAAGTTGATGGAACAGATGATTATATGGAATTTACAAGTGGTGAAAGAGTACAGCCTTTTGTAAACTATAAACCATCTACATTTACATTTTCAGGATGGGTAAAATCTGGTACTACTGGTCCGGGGGGTATTCTTTTTTTTGCTGGGAGTAGGGATTATACTTTAGATTACACTCCTTTAACTGGTACTAGCTATCCTCAAGGGGTTTATTCAAACATCCCAGGAATTAACGTTACAAATGGAACTAGAAGTGTACCAAACTTTACAATAACAATAGATTCTGCCAGTACTGTTACTCATGTTAATGCATTAAGTCAGCCTCACGGCAGTAAAAGTGGTGATACTATACTTATTTTAGGTTCTGACTTAGGAGGTACATCACCTGCTGATGATGCTTATTTTAGATATAGACTGGCTGGCTCATCTAATAGTAGATGGGGATTTAATTTAGGAGCTAATTTTGGGGCTTTTTTGTCTAACAATGAAACTAAAGGAGCTTTTACAGTACCTAGAGAGGGTAATGAACCAAATGAATGGAATTTAGTTACATTTACTGATGAAGGACAGTTACTTACTGAAGGTAATAGAAAATTTTATATAAATGGAGAGTTGGTTAAATCTAGTACGTCTGGCGAAACGCCTTGGTTAAACTCTTCTTGGATGGAAAATCCAAGCACTGGGCTATTGTTTGTAGGTAGAGGAGGCTCTAGCTTTTCTGATACCATTGATGGTGAAGTCGGCTCATTAATGATGTATGATAGAGCAATAAATGCTGACGAAGTGTTAAGGAATTATGAAGCATTAAAAGGTAAATTTGAGATATGAGTGGAATAATAGGGCCAAGACCAGAAAATATATTTAATAGATTTTCATTTGAGTTTGTATAAAAATAAAAAACAATAAATTATGATAAAAAAAATAGAAGATAGAAATTATATAATTTTTAACATGTCTGAAGTTGATTCTGTTGATTTTAGTCAAGTGATGGAAACTTCTCAAGAGACAATTAGAAAATCTATTGATGAA
>Ga0206131_10001444_pt1 | contig 30608 bp, 41 predicted proteins | sample Helgoland_Spring_FD_148636 | JGI IMG/M metagenome (GOLD analysis project Ga0206131, IMG submission 148636) | Pelagic subsurface seawater microbial communities from Kabeltonne, Helgoland, North Sea - Helgoland_Spring_Bloom_20160517_1 | ecosystem: Environmental > Aquatic > Marine > Epipelagic ...
ACTCAAACCACTCAATATTATTGTAATTTTCTTCAAGAAAATCTATAGCATTTGGATTGAAAGCTACATATTCCCAATTTAACTTATCTTTATCAATCCAATCACGTAAAACATATTTTGTTGATAATGTTGTATAAAGCTTCATAAATTTATCATATTTAATTATTGTTAAGTTAAATTGTTTTGCTTTTTTAAGTTTCGCTGTATTTGTCTTTATATCTGTTGCTACGAATATATGCATTAGTTTCCAAATAGCATCATCTAAAGTATTCAAAGTATGAGCCTTTCCACCTTTTGCTTGTATTAAATCCTTTAAATTAGAATAATTTGAATCAGTAATATCATCCGCTAATACTATATGCTTACCTACAAGACTAATATTATAACTTTTAATGTTGTTAGCAGGTTTATCAGGTTTAGCAGGTTTAATTTTAACACATCTACCTGTTGCGGGATTTCTATATTGATCTTCTTTACAAGGTTTAACATTAGTTTTGTTATTAGATTGTTTAACTGGTGTGGGAAGTTTCCATTTTCCTTTAGCAATCATTTCTTTTTCAAAATTCACAACCTGTATATATTTTGCGTTGTGTCTCATATAAACTTTAGATGAATCATTATTTGTATTTTTTTTATATATAACTCTGTCTTTACCACAAACAAATTGTTTGCCAATTGGTAAATATGCTTTCTTGGCATAACCACCTTCAAATAAATTATTAATACTCATTTTTATATAAACAATATTTTTATTGTAAAATAAACCCAATATAGTTATAAAAGATAATATATTCCAATTAATTTTATCTGTGTTTAAATAATATAAAAATAATGTAATCTTTTTTATAAATTAGGTATAGACCTAATATAATTCCGGTCTAAAACATTACTAAACCACCCTAAGATAGTTGAACTAAATTACATATTGGTCAGTTTATTTTATGTGCTACTTATTGATTTACGAAGTAAATGAATATTTTCTTCAAAAACTGAAAGATATTTTCAATTTAGGTTTATTTAGTGATATAGACATCATATGTAAAGTTTTGTTGTTTTGAGTTTAGATGATTTAATTACAATATATTATTCAAAAAATTATAAAATTACACATAATTTATTACAGTAAATCATTGGTTAATAAATAGGAAGTACTGTTTTATATTGAAATATTGATGGATTTTTATATATACTAATCCATTGAATTTTATCTTTATTAGCTTCAAGTAGCTTAATAGCATTCGGGTTCTTAGACAGATTAGACCAATCAATCTTATCTTCATTAGCTTCAAGTAAATGTATAGCATTTGGGTTCTTAGATAAATTTGACCAATTAATTTTATCGTGATTGGCTTCAAGTAATTCAATTGCATTCGGGTTTCGAGAAAGACAATCCCAATCAATTTTATCTTCATTCATTGTAAGTAAATATATAGCATTCGGATTCTTAGATAAATTTGACCAATTAATCTTATCTTGATTTGTTTTAAGTAGATCAATTGCATTTGGATTCTTAGATAAAGCATTCCAATCAATTGATAGTCCATTTTGAAGTGTATTAGGATCATCACTGTTAATTAAATCAATTATATTTGGATTCTTACATAATTTATCCATACTATCTTCAAGTATATCAGTTATTAATTCACCATAATCATCCATATTCCAATTAGGATTATAGTTATATTGCATTATTTTATCAATATTATTAAAGAAAAAGTCGATTCCGTATATATTACAAAATAGCTTATTCCAACAATTTGCAATAGCTATCTGCAATGTATGTTTTTCAAGTAAATGAATAGCATTACGATTTTTAACTACTCCATTCCAAACAATTGTAGGAATATTTTTTTCAATATATGATATAGCATTTGGATTTTTAGATATATTATACCAAGCTAAACGAGACAACCAAAACTTATTATTTTTATCACTGTCTCTAACCATTTCTAATATTGTAGTGTCAATCCAATCTAACATAACAAGTTTTTTATCGGTAATGCTATCCCAATAATAATACAAAATAATATTGTTAATATTATCATCAAATACAGTCTTATTAAGCAAAAATCTAACGGTATGAAACTGTGCTTCTTGTTGCGACATTTAAAATTATATAATTATGTTATCATTTTTTATATTTTAGGCATAGATTCTTCTTCAAATATTGCAGGATTAGAAGATATTCTATACCAATTTATTTTATCTTGATTTTTTTCTAAAATTTTAATAACATTTGGATTTTCAGATAATAAAGCCCAATTGAGTTTATCTAAATTTTCTATAAGTAATTCTAAAAAATCAGAGTTAGCAGACAATATATCCCAATCTATTGTAGAACAATATAAAATATCCATAGCATTTTGGTTTAAAACCAAACTTTCATAATTAATATTATTAAAGTTATTTAATAATATATTAACAGCACTAGGATTACTAGATAAATTATACCAATTAATTTTATCTAAATTATTTTCTAATAATTCTATTGCTCTTTCGCTTTGGTTTAAAGATAGATTATTCCAGTTTATTTTATCTTCATTTTCTAGTAACAAATCAATAGCATTATGATTTAAAGACAATATATCCCAATTAATTTTATCTTGGTTTTCTTTAAGTAGCTCAATAGCATTAGGATTTTTAGATAACCAATACCATATAATTTTATTTTTATTTTCTAGTAATACTGAAATAGAATTAGGATTAGCTGATAAATATTCCCAATCAACTACATTACAAAGATTTAATTTATAATATTCTTTTGCGGTTAATGTTTTCTCGTTTTTAATCTTTTTACGTAATATATCAATAGCATTAGGATTTCTAGATAATTGATCCCAATACAAATTATTGATATTAATCCAGGGTAAAAGAACTTTGCGTTTATTATCTAACAATTTCCAATAATAGGTTAATATACAATGTATAACATTATCATCAAATATAGATTTAGATAATAATAGTTTTGTAATATTGAATTTGGTAATTGCTGGTGTCATAAATAAAAATGATAACTTTATATTTATATCAAATATAAAATGTATCGTCCATTTGTTTATAATCTTCAAACTATATTTATCTATTGGAGAGGTTATATCAATAATTATATAATTAAAACTGTAAAATGTATTAATATATTAGAAGCACTTGCAGATCAATATAGTATAAATAATGTTTCCTGTGATAATTTTATAGGAACTTTTAAGTATGTTATTGAATCACATAGTAAATTTAAAGATAATTATCTTAATAATAGAAATATAAGATCTGTTAGAAAATACAAATTGATAAAAGAATATAATACGATCTTATCTATTGTTGATAAAGAACATAAAAGACATTTGGATAATGTAGTAAATAAAGTATAAAATGGATGTTCTAAAAATAAGTTTATTGAAGTATATATCTAAAAGAAAAATAGATTTTCTATCAAATAATGATATAAAAATAGAAGTAATATATAATGGTTATGTTATAGAAACTAATTGTGTAAATAAAGATTTTATTTTTCATTATGTTAAAGGTATGCCATTAATAATAAACGTATATGATACAAATAACGTTTTAGGTGATATTTTATTAGAAAAAATAATCAAAAAAGATTTAAAAGATCTTGAATATGTTAATAGTAATTTAAAATATTATTATGAAATTGTTAATATTATATAAATATTTTCAGAGCTTTAAGACATATAAGCTAATAAAAATGATTGAAAATCTTAATAAATATAAAGATGTTTTATGATATTGAATCAATTTTTAGTTATTGGAAAGGACATATTAGTAAATATATAGTTAGTACAACTAAATGTATTAATACATTAGACGAAATATCAGATGATTATGTTGAAAATTACATATCATTTAAAACCTATAGTAAAAAATATAATAATCTATTAGAAAATCATAAAATAATAAAAAAAGAATATTTTAATAATAAAGAAATAAAATCACGAAGAAAGTTTGAATTGATAAAAGATTACAATTCAACCTTATCAATTATAGAAAATAAACTTAAAAGATATATAGATAACTTACAATCCAGTGTATGACAGAGTATATACCAATATCATCATAACTATGGTAATATACCAAAGTCTTTGAGCTTTTTCAATATATGTTTCAGAATCACAATGTGTTGCTCCAGGAAAGTTAGCTCTAGAATCTACAGGACATTCATCTGTAATAGGATAACACATATTATTTCCAATTTTATCATTAAATGTTTTCATAGGACATTCGATACAAACATTATTGTATTGAAAAGAACCTACAGGACACGGAATACAGTTATAACCATTATAAATATAACCTTCAGGACACTTATCACATTCAATATTTTGATTCATATGTTTGGTAAATGTTCCAGGTTCATCACAGATTCTACAAGCAATTGGATTAGTAGTATATTTATCGGTATTAGCAAGTTTGTAATTAAAAGCACAGAATTCAGTAGAAGGTCTATAACATTCATTATTATTAAACATTGTTTCGGTGCATAGGGTGCAGTGATCATTTTTATCACCCGTAGCAATATAACCTGAAGGACACTTGGTGCATTTAGACATTTCTTTAGTTCTGAAATGATCTTCACCACATACAAAACATTGAGGACCACGTGCGATTTGAGATAGAGGACTACTAGTCTGTGCAGTAGAATACCAGTTCAAACTAGTACCAACCGGACAAAACGTAGTAGTAGCCAAAGCACTATATTCTTCTTTAATATCCTTACAGTTTTGTAGAGATTTCCTAATAAATTGGTTAGATTTATACAATGTATATTCACACGATTCATCGTATTTATCATTATTAATGTTTGATTGCATTTTGTTGGTCAATAGTTCAATATCGACGCATTTTTTACGTTTGGTGTTAAGATAAAAAGGTAGATCAATAGCTTTATTATCAGCACAAGGAATATTGGTAAGAGCGTATATTCCATCTGCGACTTCTTTTTGGCATTGTTTAAGTTCTTTTACGAAATTTTCTTTTTGGCGAATACATTCATTTTGTTTAATAGTAAAGAAAGAGGAGGCATTAACAGTGGTGAAAGTTAGGACAAGGATGATGAACTTCATAGTTATAATAATTTTAATATTTATGTAATCATTTTTTTGTTAAAATCTCTAATGATTATATTATATAGTAATTATTATAATTAGTATATTGAAAAATAATTAATATATTTTAACTAGATTTATATGCGAGATATATTAATAGACTTATAATTAATAGATAATTGTTATTTTATAATAAGTTAAATGTAATAACTTTAGAAACATTATATATCAATGTAGATAAGTATGGATATTCCATATTATAAAAAAATATTTATAATCTATTAAAACATTATTACTATAATGGATTAAAATTTGTAAAAGATAAAAAGAGTGTTAAGGAATTGATAGAGTGTTTTAGTTGTTAGAATATTATAATAATTTAGAAAAACAAAATATTATTTTTCAGCATAAACGTTTCCATTACTTCTTACAAGGCTAAATAATATTTTATTTGATCTAAAATATTTATTTTTTTTGTTATTAAGTATTGCAGTTACTAAACTTTCTAAATTGAAAATTGGATAGTTATTATAATCATTCGCAAATTTTATCATTGACATATATATAGACATTACATTTTTATTACCTATTGCAAATCGATCATTTACACCAGTCCAAGATGCAAAAGATGGTATAATTAATACATTATCATTTATTTTATCAATATATTCATTGACAAAAATATCAGTTTGAAATAAAACATCATTTCTTACTCTCATAATAATATCAAAATTTATATTATTAGATTTTTCATAATCTAGTAATAGTGTATATGTATCATATATATTTTGTAATTGATACATAGCAGCTTTAATACCACCTACAGAACCAACATCTTTTATACCTCCAAAACCTTTTGCATTAATAAAGTTTGGAATTTGTATATTAGGATCATCAACAAATGTTTTGTATATTATATTGTCTATATATAAGTCTGTTTTATTAATTTCCTTATTAGGTATTGCCATAAAAAGATATATATTATAATGTTCCTTGTTATGATTGTATATTTTATCAATGAAATTTTTATGGCATATATTTCAGCTTCGTAATTGTCCAGTTAAACATATTGCTAAATTCTTTTTTTCAAAACTCATATTATTTATATATTTATATATTTATATATTTATATATTTATATATTTATATATTTATATATATAAATGTTAGTTAAATCTATATCAATAATAATATGATTTATACAAAGAAGGGTATTGTTATAACAACAATATATCATATATCAAAAGCTATACATAAATATGTAGAGAAAAAAGATTGGTGTGTATATATAGTTGGTGACAAAAAAACTCCAGAGTTAGAATATTTTGAATTAGAAAAAAATAATGAGAATGTTAAATACTTATCGGTTGATTATCAAGAAAAACATTATAAAGTAATTAGTGATTTAATTGGATGGAATACAATTAGAAGAAGAAATATCGGATTTTTAGAAGCTTTAAAAAATGATATGGAGTTAATAGCAACTGTTGATGATGATAATATTCCATTGGATAATTGGGGTGAAAATATATTAGTTGGTAAAGAAATAGAGATTAATTGTTATAATACAGATGATATAGTTTTTGATCCTATTTGTGTAACAAACTATGAAAATATATGGCATAGAGGATTTCCTATTCAATTATTACATAAAAGAAAAGATAGATATACATTAACAAGAAAAAAAATTAAAGTTGATATTCAAGCTGATTTTTGGAATGGAGATCCTGATATTGATGCTATATGTAGATTAGAACATAAACCAGATTGCATATTTAATGATATGTATTTTCCCTTTTGTTCTAATAAATTTTCACCATTTAACAGTCAAAATACTTTCTTATCAAGAGAAGCATTAAAGAAATATTTAGTAATACCATTCATTGGTAGAATGGATGATATATGGATATCCTATTATATACAATCACTAGGATTTAATGTTATTTACAATAAAGCAACTGTATTGCAAGATAGAAACGTTCAGGACTTAACTAAAAATATGAAAGATGAATTTATAGGTTATGAACATAATTTAGCATTAATTAATGATTTAATATTAGATCCAAATAATATATATAAATATATTCCAATTGAATCCAAAAACGTAATGGAAGAGTATTTTAAAATATCTCATAAATTACTTTGATACAGATGGTTGAGATTTAATTGTTATACTATTTTTATGATGGAATCAAATTTGATAAGATGAAAAAAGTATTAAAGAATTGATTATATAAAGTTAACTTTTTACCATATGAATATTTTAGTAACAGGTGGATTAGGATTTATAGGTTATAATTTTATTGAATATATATTTGTTCATTTTGAGTTTAATTTATTGATTAATATTGATAAAATTAGTTATTGTTCTAATAAATCTATTATAATTAATAGTTCAAAATATAAATTCATCAAAGCAGATATAAATGATAAAAATTTGATTAGTTGTAGGATTATGTGGTTATATAGCGGACGACTGAAAAAATATAATATATTTATATTAAGTAAATGATTAATGAACAATTTATGGAATCAGATATGAAATCACCAGGACCAGGTATGTTTAAAATTTATATATCTTCTGATAAAAAACAATTATACAAAAAAATTAAAAACCCAATAAAAAATATTGATTTGTATAAAAAAAAAATAAATGAAGCAATTAATAATGATTTAATATGTATATATATATATAAACCAAATAATATTTATATTACAAATGATGGAAGTTATTATTGTGAATATATAAAGAATGGAATACGGTTATATGATATTAATATTAATTCAAATATAGATAAAATTATATTGAAACATTTGAAAGAATGCATTATAGATATTAAAAAGGATTTAAATAATTATTGTACAAGAATTAAAAAACTAAATGGTGATTGGGCATTACATAATTTGGTATATTGTATAGATACAAAACAAATATACAATGTTGATTTAGAAGGTTTCTATACTTATCCTCACATTAATCATAATGATCAATGTTGTAATATAAATTATATTAATAATTGTTTCAACGAATTAATACATATAATTGATAAAAAAATAATTTAATGATTTTGTTATATAAATAATATATGAATAATTATAGTAATTCATATTTTACTCTAATTTTATGGAATCCAACTCTTTTCCAAGCAGAAAAAATATTACAACATATTCCTAATATTGTTGAAAAAAAAGAAATTATTATTCCAAAAGAATCTTTACACGATTATATTTTTGATATATACAAGTTAGATACTAGATGTAGTCATGATGTTGTATTACCTCCCAAGATAAAAAAATTAAAAGAATACAATGATAAACATTTAATAATAAAATTCAAAATAGATAATCCACAATATACAAATAATATATGTAATCAAGCTGTAAACTTAAAAGAAATGATTAGAAGCAAATATAAATCGAACATTAAAAATTATATCAAAGATATTATGATTCATGTTGCTGATAATTTTGAACAATCTAAATATATTTGGGAAAAAAAATTTAAAAATAATGAAGATTCTAATTCACAAAAAAAAAATACAAAATCACTTTAAGAAAAATGTGTTATTAACTTTTTATCAAATTTTATTAACAATTTAAAACTTGACATTTCATTAGATAATTTAATGATATATACATCTCAAGATTTAGTATTTGAAGATATTTTTGTAAGAAAAGAAACTTGGAACCATAATATTACTACAAAAAAAATCAAGTTATTTATCGACTGTATAGTTGATACAGAATTAAAAAGTGAATTAAAAGATAGATATTTTCATGTTACTTGGGCAGCTTTAACATATTACAATAGAAATGTTAATAAAGATATTTTTTTAAAATCATTAAAAGATATTAACAGTGAAAAAAGTAAATTTTGTAATTTTGTTTTTATTAATAAAGAATATAGAAATGGTGTGAAAAGATGGAATTACTTTAATATATTAAACAATTTGAAAAAAGTTGAAAGACCAAAAGATAATAGTAGATTTACTGAAAATATGTTTAATGATGCTGTAAAACTTCATAAACCTTATAGATTTTCTATTGCATTTGAAAATGATATTGTGGATGGATGGGTAACTGAAAAATTATTATTAATTCATTTTTAGCAGGATGTATTCCTATTTATGATGGTACAGATGATATTTATAAATATTTTAATAAGGGTTCTTTCATAAATGCAAAAGATTTTGAATCTCTTGAAAAATTAGCAGAGTATGTAGTAAAAGTTGATAGTGATAAAAAATTATATAATCAATATATAAATACAGAACCAACAACAATTGAAAAATTAAAAAAAATGTTTTGGTGGGAAAATGAAATAATTGAATTGTTGCAAAATATAAACACTCATAAAGATTGCTATAATCACATACTAGATACATTTAATATAAACAATATTAAATTTGTTATTATACGTGGATTTAAATATTTACCTGTAAAACCAGATACAGATTTAGATATTGTGATCCATCCTGATTCATATAATAAATTTATTGAAATATATACTAAATTGCGAAATAATAATTTAATAATAGTTAGAAATCCTGATAAATATACAGCCAACGGTAAAGATTTTTATTACACCCCATTATTCACAGCAAGGCATTTACAAGAAGGAGGACATTTACCAGGTAATTATTATAGATTTGATACATATAGTGATTTATTTTTTTACAAAGACGGTGAAGGTAAAGGAAAAAATGCTATGATATGTAATCAATTGTTTAAAAAATATTTATTTGATAATTTAATTAAAATAGAAAATTATTATATACCAAATCCTATATCTGAAATAATATTACTAATTCATAGAAATCTATATGATAAACGAGGAAATTGGTGTGTTAAGCATATCAATCGTATTAATGAGTTATTGTTATCTGTAAACAAAGATGAATTTAATAAAATATCTCATTATTGTTTTACAAGCGAGCAAAATATATATGATATTCTAACAGCTAAAAATCACTATAATATTACTAAACCAAATCAAAAATTAAATCTTTTTATTATACGAAAAAGGGGTATGAAACAAAAAATTATAGAAGATGTATTAAATCAAATAGGTAACCAATACCAAATATTAGATAAAATTATTATTAATATCAGTAATAAAAAAAAGTTTTATAGTAATTTTTACGGAAATTATGATACACATAAAAATGATATTGAAAAAACCAATGATAATCAATGTCTTGCAATAATCACAAATAATCCAGATCATCTAAATTCAAATGAATTAAAACAAAAAATTAGAAAACAATACATTGAATTTTATACTCCATCAGGTAATATAATACATTCTAGTGATTCTTCAAATGATTGTGAAAAAGAATTAGAAATATTATTTAATGAAAATATCGATAATTTTACAAATATTGGCACTTATTATTCGCAAGTGATGATATAAATACCTTGATAAATGGAATATAAAATCATAGTATAGTCGTATCTATTTAAATTAAATAAAAATGGTATAAGTGTATTATTAAAAATAATGCATTTACTAGTGTTTATCAATTTAAATGAATTAATTATCTTAAGAAATATACAACAAGAAAATAGAAAATAATTGAAATTTATCTTTCATTATATAATATGATACTATAAATAATTGAAAATATTGTTCAATTTATAATTACATCTATTATCTGCAAATGATTATGAAAATTTTTAATAATTTAAAAATATAAGATATGCCTAATTCAAACGAATTGAAATCAATTTTTGAAAATATTTATGAAAAAAAAATATGGAATAATAATGATAATAATATACCATTATCTGGTCCAGGTTCTAGTTTAAACAATACAAACGAATTAATTATTTTATTAAATAAGTTTATATATGAAAATAATTGCAATTTAATTTTAGATTTAGGTTGCGGAGATTTAACTTGGATATCACAAAGTGATTTTTTTTATGATAATCACATAGTATATACAGGGGTTGATATTGTTAAAACTCTAATAAATAATTTCAATGAAAATTTTGATTATAAAAATAAAAATAATAATTTTTTATGCAAAGATATAGTCAATTTTATACCAATCCATAAAGTTTCTTTTATAATATTACGAGATGTTATATTTCATTTAGAAAATGATAAAATTTTACAAATTTTTGAAAATATAAGAAACAAATTTGATTTTATATGTATAACATCGTGCTATAATCAAAAAAATAATGATAATTTTAATAAATGGAGATTTAGTGAAAAAAATATACATATAGAACCTTTTAATATTTCAGATAAATATACAGTTAAGTTAGTTGAAAAAAAATTTAATAGGAATATTTATATTTATGAACATTCAAATTTTTATCAAATATAATATGTAAATATATTCAACAGAAATGATGAAAATAATTATTTATGCTGATTGGATAGAAATATTTCTAACTCTTGAACCATTTATGTTTGCAAAAGAATTTGAAAAATATGGTTGGACTTTAATAAAATTAAGTGAAATTAAGGTTAATGAATTAAAAAAACATAAATCAATAATTTTATGTATTACATATGATTCATTTGATGTATCAGAGCTTAAATGTGAAAATGTAAAAATAATATATAAAATAGATGATCTATATCCCTATAAAGATATAAGAAAAAAATGTATTGATAATGCTGATATAATAATTGGTCCTTATCAATATCTTTTTAATTCAAAAAATATTATTAAAATGTATCCATCAATTATTAATAAAGAAAAATATCATATTCCATATTCAGCTGTAAGTTCTTTTTACGAAAATATTGAATTTAATAAAAATCCAAAAGAAAAAATATTTGTATCTGGTAACATAAGTGAAGTATATCCATTAAGAACATTTATATTTAAAAATATGAAAAAATATATAGAAACTTTAAATCATCCAGGATACAATAATAATAATCGTAATCATAAAATTATCAATAAAGAATATTATAAAAAATTATCTGAATATTTATGTTGTTTTACAGATGCTTCAGCATATAATTATATTTTGTTAAAGACTTTTGAGATCTGTAGTGTAGGTTCTTTACTATTATGTGAAGATTCTATAAGTAATGAATTAAGTTCTTTAGGTTTTAACGATAATATAAATTATATATCTTGTAATAAACAAAATCTTGAATCAAAAATAAATTGGATATTAGATAAAAAAAATAGAAATCAAGTAGATGAAATTCGAATAAATGGTATGAAGTTAATTAGAGAATTTCATAATACAAATAATAGGGCAAAATATTTAAATAATATAATTAATAATATAAAATGACACAAAGAAATGTATTTTTATATTGGATAGGAAAAGAATATAAATTAATTTCAATTTTAAGACATTTGATTTATCTTCATTCAACAAATGGAATTGGTTATAATGTAATATTAATTACACATGAAAATGTTAGAGATTATATAAAAGACATACCTACTTATTTTTACAATTTATGTCCTGCACATCAAGCGGACTATGTTAGAGTTAATGTCATATGTGATTATGGTGGTATATGGCTTGATTCAGATACGCTTGTAATGGATTCATTAGATAGTTTATTTAATATTTTAGATAAACAAGATGGATTTTTGATTAAAGAAAATAATGACATATTATGGAATGGTATTTTTGGGAGTAAAAAATCTACTAATTTAATGATTAAATGGAAACAAAACTTAAAACAAAGATTAGATAGTAAAAATGGAAAAATAAGTTGGACTGAAATTGGGAATACTATGCTTCAAGGATTATTTAAAACTGAAAAAAGTTTATTCACAAATTTTGAAATATTAAATGGATTAAATAATTTATATCCAGTCAACTGGGATAGATGTGTTGATGAATTTATTAATAAACCATATAATAATTATATATCAATTGTTCGTGATTTTCAACCATTAATTGCATTAGTAAATTCTGTTTATAGAAAATTAGAAAATAAATCAATAGATGAAATATCAAATGGAAATATGCCTATCAATTTTTTTATTAATAAATCAATAGAAAATCATAAAACTAAAAAATTTAAATCACCTATTGTTAGTCAAATAATGAATAATTTAATGAAAATACGTGAAACAATTAAAAAAATATCTGAAATAAAATAATAAGTAATAAAACGATTATATACTATCTTTTAATAATGATGAAACATTATATTTAATTGAATCATCTATTAAATCAGTTTTATTTATGCCTCTATTTGATTTATTTAAAAAATAATAATGATTAAAAAACAAAATATTATGTGGTATTGTTAACATTTTTTTCCCTTTTATTATCATATGAATACTAAAAACTAAAACATTTTTGGGAATTACAAAGTTTTTTTCATGTCCTTGTAAAGTTATTTGATCGCAATTGTATATATTAAGAAAATCATAGTTAGTTGTTGATAAATTATGTGGATTATAAAAAAATTTATTTAATAAGCGAAAACTACCAATATCATTAATATTAATATTATTATAATCTATTATTTTTTGTAATAAAATATTAATATTATTTTCCATTTTTAAATTGATATATTCATCTATATCAAATAATCCAATATATTTACTATTTTTAAAAGCCCATATTGAATGATTTTGTTGTGTGGTTTGAGCACTAAAACCAGATTTTTGTAATAAATAAGGATACTTCCATTTTATTAAAATAACAATATTATTTTCGATAAATTTATTTAATGTAGTTTCTAATGTATTATTATTAGAATTATCATATATGATAAAATGTGATATACCTATTTTATAATGATAATTAATCCATTGAACTATATAATTATCTTCATTAAGAACAATAGTAGAAAAAATAATCTTATCTTTAAATTCTTGATATTTATTTACTTTAGTTTCAATAATTTCACTATTAATAGTAAGTGTAATTTGATTTATATAATCGATTTGTTTTTGTAAAACATAAATATATGTATGATTATGAGAACATATATTAACATCAAAATTAATATTTTTATAATTTATTACTAATTGTGATTGTTCCATTGGTGATATAATAATAATATTGTTATTATCATTATGAAATATATCATAAATATTATATTTTTGAATATATATTGGATTTAACATTATTATATAATGTTTTGAAATAGTTTTATAACCTTTTTCTTTATTAAATCTGATATCATATAAAATGTATTCAAACATACATAAACAATAAAATACTATTATTGTAATAATGTATTCTAATAATTTTTATGAACAATATAATTATAATATTTATTCACAAAATGGCGAAGATGGTGTGATTGAAGAGTTACTTAATAGATTAAATATTACAAATGGGTGGGTATGTGAGTTTGGTGCATGGGATGGTATTCATCTTTCAAATACTTTCAATTTAATAAAAAATAAAAGTTTTAATGCAGTTTTAATCGAAGGAGATAAAAATAAATATATAGACTTATTAAAAACAGTTGAAGATTTTACAAATATTATTCCAATAGAAGCATATGTTGATCATAATAATACTTCAAATTCATTAGATAATCTTTTAAAAAATACTAATATACCTTATGATTTTGATATTTTGTCTATAGACGTAGATTCGTATGATTATCAAATTTGGAAAAGTTTAAAAGACTATAAACCTAAAATTGTAATAATTGAAATTAATTCTTCAGTAAAAGTAGATAATAAAGATTGGATTCATACACCAGGTAAATATAATGGAACAGGATTTAAACCAACTTATGAGTTAGGATTAGAAAAAGGATATAAATTTGTTTTACATACTGGAAATATATTTTTTATTAGAAATGACTTATTTGAAAAATTAAATATTACATATAATAATCCATTAGAAAATTTTAGAAATAATTGGCAATGATAATATGGAAGTATATAAACTTTATATATAGTAATTATATAAAATGAGTTATTCTATAATTTTTGAACATATCTATACAACAGATAATATTATTTATTCTATTATAAATCCTATATATAATCAAGAAACTATTGTAGTTAAAAATGTAGAAAGTTATATAAATAATACAGAAGATAACTTTGAATTAATAATTATTTTAGATAGTTGTAGTGATAATACTAAACAAAACCTTTTAAATTTTATTACAAATTATAAAAATAAAAATAAAAACTTTATTCAAATTAAAATTTTAGAAACTTTAGAACCTTTATTTGAAACAAAATGTGATAATATTGGTTTTAAAATTGCGCAAGGTAAATATTTATTAGAAATACAAGCTGATATGGAAATGACAGAAATAGGTTATAATAAACATTTATCTAAAGCATTTAATATATTACCAAATGTAATTGCAGTTTCTGGAAGATGTGCCCATAATTTATTTACTGAAGGAGGTATTGGTAAATTAGGTGCTAATATAGAAAAAGATATAAGTTGTTTAAATGTAGATAAAAATACATTTTATACATTCGAATCTTGCAATAGAGGTCCTTTATTATTAGATAAAGAAAAAGTAGAAAAATTAGGATATTTAGATGAAAACAACTATTTTTTAGATAATTCAGAACACGATTTAATGTTAAGAGCTTATCTTAAATACAAATATATATGTGGATATATTCCTATTAATTTTAATTCTCCATTAAAAGATGGAAGTACTAGAAATTACATTAAAGATGAAAAAAATATAAAGAAAAAAAAAGAATTAGAACACAAAATGGGTGTAAATCAAGGAGGTCGATATTTAAATAATTATAAACAGTATTGGATAAATTTAGAACCGAATAGTTTTAAAATTTAGTATTTATGAAAATAAAACATAAATAAATCCTTTTTTATTATTATATGTTATAAATTGTGTTTTTAAATTTATATAATTATTTTTAATAATATTATCTATAACATAATAACCTTCTATTTTTTTATATCAATATCTTCTATAACAATTGTTCCATTATCATTAATATGATTAATCGCAAAAAGTAAAGTATTTAAATTAGCCGTAATAGAATGTAATCCATCGTCAATAATAAAATCATAATTTTTATTACCAAAAGTTTTATGTAAATCAGTAAATGTATCCATATCTAATTGATCAACAAAAGTTGTATTTATTTTTCCTCTGTAAATAAACACTCTTTATCGATATCTGCGCCAAAAATATGAGCATTTTGCAAATAATCTCTAAATGCTCTTAATGATGAACCACATTTATAAACACTATTATTTCCCATAGTTGATATTAATAAAGGATTATTAGTGCCTAATCCAATCTCTAATAATCTTATTTCTACATTTTTATATTTTTCTAATAATTTAGTATAAATTACAGCATAATTTTCACTTTTATCAGAACCATATTTATTAAATAATGATTTTAAAATAGTATTATCTATAGTATTTATATCAGAATTATGGTAAATATCAGTTTTAATTTTAATAATTTTGTTTAATGATGGTAAAAAATCTTCTATATTTTTTAACCAAATCTCAGGATATTTATCATAATTTGCACTAGAAGCTCCAAATATATTTTGAAGATGTTTTTTATTAATAATTATTGATGTTGAATCCATATTTTTTTATATATATATATATAAAGTTAATTTCATATATAAAAAAAAATATGATAATAGTATCTGGTGCCAGTAATAATCACTATTATAGTTTAATACAGTTAATAGATAGTTTTATTAATAAAAAAGTAAATGGAAAATTAATACTTTATAATTTAGGTATTGATGATGATAAATGGAATATATTAAAAAATAAATATCAAAATTATAATTTTTTTTATAAAATATTTGATTATAGTAAATATCCTAGTTGGTTTAATATAAATATAAATGCTGGTGAATATGCTTGGAAACCAGTTATTATTTATAATACTTATATTGAAAATAAAGATGAAATAATAATATGGATGGACTCTGGAAATATTATTACTGATGATTTAGCAACATTAAAAAACAGTTTAGATTGTAATTATCTTCATTCAGGTGATACAGATGGAGATATAGAAAAATGGACACATCCAACTACAATTAAATATTTAAATTGTAATAATTTAAAAAACAGAAATAAGAATGGTGCTTGTATGGGTTTTAATACTAAACAAGCATGGGTTAAAGAGTTTATAGAATATTTTTATAAATGTGCTTGTGATAAAGAATGTATAGCACCTGAAAGTAGTTCGCGATTAAATCATAGACAAGACCAAGCAGTATTCACTATATTATATTATAAATATCTAAATAAGTTTAAATTTAAGAATTATAGTAATTCTCATTGGAAAATATTTTTAGGTTATACAATACATAATGATTTAGATTAAACATTATGATTAACTATTCGCTTACAAATATCACTATAATCTTCCTTTTGTTTTCCAACTCTTTCTGGAAAAGAATATACATTTTCTGTTTTTTGTAATTTTTTCCATAATTGATCAATACAATAAATACTTCTTGGTTTATATGCTATTAATCCAGCTATACTTTCTTCACATATATCTTTAAATTTATTAAATATTTTTTTATTAAGAATATATCCGGATGTTGTTTGACTGTCTGAAACTTTAAAAAAATCAGTTTTATTTTCAAAATTTTCACCATTTACAATATTTGCACCCAATAATAGAATATCATAATCTTTGAAATTTTTAAAGAAACAATTTAAATAATTATGAAATTTATTTTTATCAATAATAAATTCAAAATCATCTTCTAAAATAATTACATTATTATAATTTTTAGATATACAGTCTTTAATAATATCTAAATGCGACATTGCACATCCTATATTTCCATCATATTTAGTATATATTGCGTTATAACGCACAGTTATAGATAGTTCTGAATCTAAATATTTTTTAATTATTTCTTCAATATGTTCTTTTCTATCTTTTCTATGTTCTAAATTTATGTAATATATTTTATCAATATTTTCCATTTTGTTTTCTATATTTTCTATATTTTATATAAACAATTTAATTAACTTATTAAACGTTTTATATTATATGAAAAATAATAATCATTTAATCAATTTCCAATTATTTATAAATAATCCTGAATTTTCATTTATATTATAACGTAATAACCATTTTTCTGGATAACATACTATTTTATTCTTATTTAAATTTAAATAAGCACCCCACCAACTAAATGTGCTATTAGCTATTATATTATGATAACAACAACTCATCAATAATAATTGTTCCCAATCTTGTATTGTAGATGATATTTTAGTAAATATTATATTTGGAAAACGCTGTTTTAATTGAATAATGTTATCATCGATAATTTTTTCATCTTGATATTCAAAAAAAACTAAAACTTCTTTACATTGTGAATTATCATTTTCAATGACATACTGTAAAGCTTTTATGTAATAATCAAGATTTAATACCAAATTATGATGTAGTAATTTTTTATAATCACCTAAACGAAAATGCATTGAAATAATATTTTTATTTACCAAATATTTATTTGATATTTCAGTTTTCATTTCATTAAATTGTAACATAGCTAATATTTTATGAAAATTTGTGTCAAAATATTGATAAGATTGAAAATAACCACATAATAGTATGTCTTTTTCACAAAATGGTATTTTATTATATTGAAAACAAACTTTTTCATTGTATGTGTTTGCAAAATTTATTTTAGTGTTATTATTATCATATATCAAATGTTTAATGTTTTTAAAAATAGTATCCCAATAAGAGCATCTTTTATCTATATTTTTATTTGACTGTTCTGGTATATACTGATTTAGTATAACTGTTTTATTATATTCCATACTATATGATAATATACTGAATATTTTGAATAGCTGATTTCCTAAACCGCCTTCAACACATATTGAAACTTTAGATGCAGACATTTATATAATTTTTCTATATTTTTTATTATTTATATATAACACATATGTTTTACAACAAATAAAATCAACAAATTGATATATCTTTATCTGATTTTCTTTTATCAACTATAACATAATTTGTTATATTATACATTTGTAAAAACTCTAAAACAGTCATACCTTTTCCAGTTCCAATATTTACTATATTATTTTTATTTTGATTTATATATTTACTATGTTCTTTAACAAGATCATCAATAAAAATATAATCTCTTATACACGTTCCATCTCTTGTATTATATGTATTACCATATACTTTAAATGGTGATTTATTATCAATCCATAAATGATGTTGAACTTTAAAAAATATATTAGTGTTTTTTTCAATAAAAGGCACAATATCAACATCTAACGTAAAACCATATGGATTAAAATATCTTAAAATTGTATAAGTAAAATTATTGGTAGTTGCGGTATCTTTAATCATTTCTTCACAAATTAGTTTAGTTTTAGCATATGGATTTGTTAAATTATTTACATTAGTTATTGTTTTATCATCATTTAATATTGAAGCAGATGAAGAAAATATTAAATGTTTTATATTATATTCTTGAATTACTTTTAAAATATTTAAAGTAATTAATATATTATTTTCATAATATTTTATTGGATTTTCAATTGATTCGTTTAGATCTTTATAAGATGCTAAATGAACAATAGTTTCTATATTTTTATTATTAACAAAAATATGTAATTTATTGTAATCTTTTAGATCAAAATCATCAATATCAACTCCATATACTGAATATTTATTAACTAAATATTCATATAAATGTGATCCAATATATCCTTTATGACCTGTTATTAGTATAGACATTAATGATACTTTTATTAAATATTGTTTATATTAGCATCTAATTCTAGAAGCAGTAAATGGTGCTGAATTATTCTTAGGATCTATACCGTTCATACTATCAATTCCGTGATTTTGAATGATAGGAACATTATATATTTTCTTTATTACACTTTGAATACTTTGATCGTGTCTATGATCTCTAAAATATTCCTTTTGTTTTTTACTATAATTATCTGTAAATAATAATATATTGTTTTCTATAACATTATACCATTTATTTATTATTTCTATTGATTTAGTTTTTTTATGTATAATTTGAATACCTCCACATATTTGCGGACTATCTAATATATCTGTATTATCTTTAACATTAAAGTAATCAAATACTTCTTGAATATTCCATTTTTTTTCTTGATAAAATAAATTAGTATATTGAAATCCTAATATACCTGTTGTATGGTTTTTAACTATTTCTATATATCTATCAAATTCTTTTTTATTATTTTTATTTATTGAACATCCACTATCAATATAAACTAAAATATCATTGTCATTTAAGTTATCTAAATATGTTTTTATAAAATATGGTTTCCATATCCAATATCCACCGCCTCTAGGTAAATCTAATATTTGTTTATATTTATTATAAAAATCGGTATCATAATCATTATTTGTAAAATATTTTACTTTATCAAACCAATTAGAATCTTTTGCTTCATTACATATTCTTTCACGTGATTGTTTATATTTATCATCTCCGTATGTTATAAAATGTATATTATATGACATTTGATCTTATCATATATATAAATCTTAAGTGTTTAAATAATTGTAAATAATGTATAATTTATTCTTAGAATATTTTGAAAATAGTAATAAAGCTAGAGATGATGAAGTCTTAAAAGCAATATACAATAATATTGCTTTAAATTTATTTGATAAAATATATATATTTACGGAAAGTCTTACAATAAATATATTTAATCCTAATGTGGAAATTATAAAAATAAATGAAAGAATGACTTTTAAGAAAATGTTTGAATATATAAATGAGTTATCGAGTAATGATCATATCAATGTAATATGTAATAACGATATATATTTTGATAATACTTTATTAAAATTAAAAGATTATGATCTTAATAATAAGTTCTTAGCAGTATTACGTAGAAATGTATTAGAAGATGGAACAAGTGAGTTATTTGAATTTGATAAGAATGATTGTTTTGATCGTGTAGGTCATAGAACAGATTCACAAGATGCTTGGATATTTAAAGGACATATTAAAGTTCCTCATAACTCTAATTTTTATTTTGGTATTTTAGGTTGTGATAATCGTATTATATTTTTAATGGAAGAATTAGGTTATAATGTTTTAAATCCTTGTTATGATATATACATATATCATTTACATTTAACTAATGTAAGAAATTATAATCAATCAGATCGTATTAGAGAACAATGCAATTATGATCTTAAACCTAGTTATTTATAATATTATAACAATGTTTAAAACCCTTATGTATTGCTGATAATTTATTTGCATAAATATTACTTGGAATAGTAACAAAATAACTTTTGTTATCTTTACATACTTTATTTTTAATATGATTTGTCATTACTTTAGAATCATTTGAAAAATCCCATAAAGCGTTATTAATAGGTAGTGTTTTTCGTTTATACAGTTTTGTTATATTCTTTTTAATTAAACCTAAATATAAACAATATAAAGTGTATTCTGTCCATCGGTATTCTACATTCTTAAGAATAAGTTCATTAATCCAACTTGAAGATCCCCATTTTCTTTTAAGAAAATTGCATAAGTTTCTTACAGATTTAGTATGTAATAATTCGGGAGTTACATCCATCAATAATCCTTTATCTGTTAATTTATCTAATTTTGCGGGTTGATATGCTAGTCCTAACATATAACTTGAACCCACCCACCATTTTTCGTGTCCTGATCTATGACTATTCATAAAAAAACCAATTGTATCATCGTCGTTATAGAAAAACTCTTCTTTAAACTTATTCAATGTTCCTATATCATCGTCTAATGTTAAATATGTTTTAGTTTTAACTCTAAAACTAATTAATAATTTTATTAACATTTGTTTGCGTGTATTACCTACTTTATAACTTGGTATTCCTAAAATATCATATTCATCTATTATTTCTATTTTCGTTTTAGGTTGAGGTAATTTATAAAATTCTTCTTTAAATTCATCTATTTGATGTGTTGGTAAAACTATAAAAATTGTATCTATTTCTTTAAAATCCAAGTTATAACAATGTAATTTCCAACTAATTTCAAAAAATCTTCTAAAATTAGAATGTTCTTCTTTGTGTGGTTTTATTTTTTTATATTCATTTGTATATAATCTCATATATTTTGCTATAGGGATAACAATAGAATATGTCATTTTATTAATATCTACAATAAATACAACTACAATCTTCAAAATGATGTGTAACTAATTTAGAACAATTACTACAAAAATTACTATTACTTATTTTATTAAATTTCTTACGACATAAATTGCATATTGAACGATTTATATTTATGTTATCTAATTTAGATGTTAAAGAATCCATTTTTTATTATAATAAAATATTATTGTTATATAATGGAAAAATGATGCTAACTATCATTTTTAATTAATGACAATATCAAAAGAAAAAGCTTTAAAGTTTTTAAAAGAGGCTGATTATAAAGCTAATTTATTTTCAAAAGATCCTAAACGTAAAGTAGGTGCTATTATTTTAGAAAAAGATACTTTCATACAACTTAGTTGCGGTTATAATGGACTACCAAGAGGATTAAAAGAAACTAAGAAACGTTGGAATAAAGATAATAAACAATATTATGTTATACACGCCGAACAAAATGCTATTATTCACGCGGCTAAAACTAATATTAGTGTTAACGATGCTATATTAGTTTGTAATCGGTTTCCTTGTCATAATTGTGCGTTAAGTGCTGTTCAAGCAGGAATAAAAACAATTGTAACAATTGATCCAGGTTGCAATGTTAGTAAAAATTGGGAAAAATCATTTAAGATCAGTGAAGAGATCTTTAAAGAATTAAATATAAAAATAATAAAATTTGATGAAAAAGATATTAAATTAGCTTTTCATAATACTTGAAATAGTTTCAAGTTTATTATTAGCACTATTGTAAAGTTCCATAAGTTCATCTATATTATGATACTTATTACACCTTTTATCACATCTAAGATACATATGACAAACCTTACGTTCTCGCTTTTGTTTATGTTCTTTAACTAGTTCTGAATTATGGTTAAACCAACATTCAGTTTGCTTACATTGGTAACTATTAACCAAAAACCAGCAAGGAATATGAGGATAATACTTTTTTTTATAAGGTTTTTCTGTTGTATCAGTCTTATCAGGTTTATCAGGCTTATCAGGCTTATCAGGCTTATCCGGCTTATCTGCTTTAACACTTCTACTAGGCTTACTAGTAGTAGTAGCAGTAGCAGTATTATCATTTTTGTTAGGATTATTAGTCCCGCTTTTATCAATGTTATCAGTATCTTCTACAATATCATTCCAATCTTCAGTTTTTTTCGACATTTATAATAAATTATATATATGTAATCATTTTTATACTAATTTATGTTTTGGTTCCCATAATAAAACATATTTACATTTATTACAATTTAGAGTATTTACAATTACCTTAGCATTCCTATGACCATACAATGGTGGTTTTTCTTTATTTGAATATAGTAAATTAAATATTCTAATATCAGATTTTGTATTTTCTGTTCCTACATTTAAAATAGTTTTATTAATATCATATACATTAAGTTTGTATAAACATTTTGAAATTATAACAATAAGATCTTCAATATGTATATAATCTGAAATAATATTAGTAACACCTATTTTTTCAATTATATTATTTTTATATAATTCGATTTGATTAAGTATATGATTTTTATAATTAGGAATATTTGGAATTATTTTACCATATACATTACTAACTCTTAAAATAAAATAATCATAAGCATATTGACTAACTATAATATCTTCTGATAATAATTTAGTTTTTCCTTCAGTTGTAAAAGGAGAACCTAGTATATTTTCATCTGCATATTCACAACAACCATATATTTCTGCTGAAGATAAATAAATAAATTGTTTAATATTATTAAGATTTAAAATATTAATAATACTTGTTAGTCCATTAATACATACATCATAATATAAATTATTACAGGGTATTAGATCTACACACCAAATAAAACAATCTGGTTTGTGTTTATTAACCAATGTTATCATATATGCTATATTACGTATATCACAACAATAATAATAACAATTGAAATCCATAGGAACTTTTGAACCTATAACATCAATAATAACAACATTGTAATTATTACTATTTAATATTTTTGCTAAATTAAAACCTATATATCCAAAACCACCTAAAATAAAAACTGTAGATGACATTACTAATATAATTAATGTTATTTTTATATCTTTAATGTATATCTTAATGGATCTTTACAATATGGACATATTTTGTCATTAAACTTTAATGCACATTTTTGACAATATGTATAAATACATACATTGCAAGCAATTAGATTAAAAGTTTTTTCATCACAAATATTACATATTTTATGTGTTTCATAAGATGAATTTTCAAAAAAAGAATCTAGTTTTGCTGTAGTTATTGTTTTAGTATCTTCGTAATAGTAATCTCCTTTGTAAAATATAACTATATGATCTTTATTATTTGTTAGTGGGACATTAAAACCATAATTATAATACTGTAATATTTTATATTCAACATCGGGTGGTTTAAAATATAGTATAACCGGATATAATTCTAGATTGTGTTTAACAATTGATAAATATTTATTTTCAATATATATTTTGTATCTATTATTTTCTAATTTTTCAATAACTTTACCTATTTTACCATTATAATCCGTATTATTTTTAAGATTTTTAATTTTAATATATGAATATTTTTGAATTTCACTTAGAGAACTAATATATTTAAATATTTTATCTTCTTTTAAATTACTAATATCAATAACAATAGTTGTAATAGTATTAAAATATTCCAAACAATTCATTTAAAAATATATTTATATAATTATACAATCATTTTTAATGAAAGTCTTTTTAAAAATTAAAGATAATAACATTTATTTATATTCAAATGATATTGTTAAAATATCGGAATATATAAATAAGCCCATTGTAGATAAATATATTAAATTACATTATAACGAATTGTCTGAATATACTAAAAAATTAAATAGAAATGGATATATATGTGAGGTTATTACAAAATCATCATTATAAATGCATATAAAAGTGAAATTATATTTTTCTTTAAATATAAAATGACAATAATTGATGTTGAAAGCATTATTCAAGAACTGAATAATATTGATTTAAGTAAAGATTATACTAAAAAGTCGTTTATGAAAATAGTAACTGAAAAGTGTAAAAATCATACGAAAAAGAAAAAGAAAAATGTAGGTGATAAAGAAAAAAAATTAACTGTTTATAATCAATTTGTTAAAGAAAATATGAGTATTGTTAAAGAAAAATATAAAGAATTAACACCTAAACAACATATGGCAAAATTGGGTGAATTGTGGCAACAACAAAAACTTAAACTCATATAAAGATTATTCTAATATTTACTATCAACAATGGCAAACAATATGGTAAAATTTCAAGAAAATATGAAAAAACTCCGTGAAAATCCCGATACTTCTCGTGCTGGATTGAAATGGGATGATAGTGAAGATGAAAATGTCCTAAGCAAACTTAAATCTGGTATGACTGTAGATGATATTGCAAAAGCTCTTAAAAGAACCGCTAATAGTATCAAGACCCGTATTATTATGAATGCTGTTAAGCAAATTGATGAAGAAAGTAAGAATAAAGATCAGGTATTGAAAGAACTTAAGATTACGGAGGCTGATATTAAAGAATATACGGAGAAAAAACAACAACGGGATGAACAACAAAAGAATTTTGTTAATTCTATGATTACTAAAAATATTTATAATCCTACTATTCGTGATAATTATCAATTGCTTAAAGAAATTCTTAACCGAATTAATAAAATTGAAGAAAAACTTAATAAAGAATAAATGGTCTTTATTTTATTTCCAAATACTTTATTTGATATAAAATATTTGGATAAATCTAAAGACTATGTATTATATGAACATCCTAGATTTTTTTCAAGGGTTCATATAAATAAATTAATATTGCATCGTGCTACGATGAAATATTATTACGATTATTTAAAACAAAATAACTTTAAAATTAAATATGTTAGTGCTAAACCTAAAAATATAACTGAAATGTTCGATCCTGTTGATAAAATATTAGAAAAAGAATATGCTAATGTTATTATACATAGGTCTCCTATGTTTTTACATTCTATAGAAGATTTGAAAGATTATAGTGGTAAATTATTTCATAATAGTTTTAAGTTATGGTCTATTAATAAATTAAATTTAAAAGGATTGGATAAAAGTTATGATGTAAATAATCGCAAAAAAATAAAAGAATTACCGGTTATTATACACTATAATGTTGGTAATTCTAGGTATGTTAATGAAGCTAAAGAATATGTTAAAAAGTTTAAAACCTATGGATATAGTGATAATTTTATTTATCCTACTACACACAAGGAAGCTAGAGAGTTATTAATACATTTTTTAAAATATAAACTTAGTAATTTTGGTGAATATCAAGATGCTATAGTAAAAGAAGATGATCTTATATTATATCATTCGTTTTTATCTTCATCATTAAATATTGGATTGATAACACCTGAAGATGTTATTAAAGAAACTGTAAAAATAAAAGATAAAGTTCCTATACAAAGTTATGAAGGATTTTTAAGACAAATAGTAGGATGGCGTGAGTATATGAGATATATTTACGTTTATCACTATGATGTTATGACAAAATCTAATTATTTTGAAAATAAAGTTAAATTACCTTTAGAATGGTATGATAACAATTTTAAAACGGGTATATTACCTATTGATAATTGTTTAGAAAAAGTTAAAAAATACGGTTATTTACATCATATTGAAAGGTTAATGATCTTATTGAATTATATGACTTTAAAGGAATATGATCCTAAAGATATATACAATTGGTTTTTAAGTTGTGTATCAATTGATGCTTATGATTGGGTAATGGCAACTAATATATATATATTTAGTTATGCTTGGAAACCTGCGTCTCGTAAGCCATATTTAAGTAGTAGTAATTATATTTTAAAAATGAGCAATTATAAAAAAGATAGTTGGTGTGATGAATGGGATAAGTTATATCATAATTTTATAAATAAAAAGAAAGAAAAATTAAAAGGAACACTATATTATAGAAAATAGAATTACCAGAAAGCTTTATGCTAATGAATCGCTGGTATTATACATTAGTTTTATAACATATCATTGAATAATTATTTAGGCGTTCTTATTATGGCGTCTCTAATATTATTATTTGTTTTTTTAAGACATTCAATTGTAATTAATATTTCATTTGAAAGTTTTTTATAATATTTTGTTGATTTATTACCTAGAATTTTAAATTCTTTTTGTGGTTTAAATCCATTTCTACACAATGCTTTATTTTTTAAAGAATTATATATATTAAGATTTTGTTTATAATCTTTATAAACTACTTTGTATTGTTCTAATATTTCTTTACACTTATTCATTTTTAATTATATATATAAGTGTTATCATTTTTATATAATATAATAATAAATGGTAAAAGAATGTCCTGAGGGTAAAGTATTAAATCCTAAAACAAATAGATGTATTAAGGATATTACGAATGTTAAAAAAGAATGTCCAGAAGGTAAAGTATTAAATCCTAAAACAAATAGATGTATTAAAGATGTTGCGAAAGTTAAGTCTGTTAAGTCTGCTAACAGTGTTAAGTCTGTTAAGTCTGCTAAGTCTGTTAAGTCTGCTAAGTCTGTTAAGTCTGCTAAGTCTGTTAAGTCTGCTAAGTCTGTTAAGTCTGTTAAAAAAGAATGTCCTGAGGGTAAAGTATTAAATCCTAAAACAAATAGATGTATTAAGTATGTTCCTATTTGCGGTGAGGGTGAAGTATTAAGAGATGGTAAGTGTGTATGTGGTAAAAATCATATATGGGATGAAAAGAAACAAAAATGCGTATGTCCTGCAGGACTTACATTTAATATAAAAACTGGATATTGTAGGGATGATACAGATTATGACGCATTATATAGCAACATTATTAGTAAATTTCCTAAAACTTACAAAGTATATTTGAATATACCATATAAAAATAAAGATAAAGCAAAAGATCTTGGTGCTAAATGGGATTACTTAAAAAAGCAATGGTATTATACTGAAGAAACAAGATTAGGTGTTATAAGTCAATTAAATTATTTGTCATTTCCTAAACCAGATGTATATAATGTAAAAATACCTAGTTTTTGTAAAGATGATCTTAAAAAATTAGGATTATATTGGAATAGTAATGCTAGAACTTGGTATTATTTTAGTAATTTACCAAAAGAAAATAAAGAATTTATTGAAAAATACGATTGGTATAAGTTGTGTGTGAGAATACAGAATTATTCTTAAGGAGATGTAATTATAGAAGTCATTTGTGGTATTGCTCGTGAAGTTGATATTGTATCAATAATTATATCATCTGTATCACCATTTAAAATAGCTGGTAATTGTTTTTTATTTTTGTATAGAGTTTTTACAGTTTTTTGTATAGATGTAGGAAATGTAAAATCTATTTGTTCTATTAAATTATCATATTCTTTTATTTGATTTGATATATCACTACTTGTCAATGATTCTAAATGATTATGTAATTTATCTTCAATCATATGAGAGATCTTCATAAATTTACAAGATAATTGTTTAAAATTATTTTCTTTTTCATTTATTCTAAAGTTATTAATGATTCCAACTATCATTGCTGTTAGACTATTAATTACAATATTTGGTATTTTCATTTCATTACCATCAAATGTTGAAGAGTTAAGAATAGCCATTACAGATGATAATAGAATTAAAGGTATATTGCATATTGATTTAATAAAATTAAAATGTTCAAAACTCTTTTCACATAATACACCCATTACATAACTTTTATCTTTATAAGATTTAAGCAGATTGATTTGACGTTGTTCTAATGGCATTATTTATATTTAAGGTGATAATATTTCTCTTAAACGGGTATTTTCATTATTTTTAATTGTTGTTATTTGCAATTTAAAATCTGATATCTTTTTACTAAATACAATCATTTCTTCATTTGTTATTTCACTTATTATATTTACTTCATCTATAATAGAATCATATTCTGTTAATTTATCTTGAACATCTTCTACAACTGTTTTTTCTTCATTCTTATTTAATCGTAAAACAGCTAATTCTCTATTATACAATGCTTTAACGTGTATTAGTTTATCTTGCATTTCTTTAAGTTTTTCCATCTTTTCTCTATAATTTTGAAAACGAATTATACTTGCTATTACTGTCATATATGTTCCCATCATTAATGATAAAATATTTAATACAAAATCAATAGTATTTGGATCTATATTTAAACTATTTTTACCAATGAATTGTATTATTAATAATTTTAAAGCATCGCTTAATGTTATCATTGCTGATACAACTAAAATTGTTAATGAATAACTATTAAACTTATTTTTAACAATATCAAATTTTAATGATACATATTGTAATTTATCCGATATTTTATCTGTTTTTTTATTGATATGATTTTTCAGTTTTTTACGCATTTCGTGGTCGGTCAAATCATCTATTATAGTATTATTATCTGAAGAACTATGAGGTGAATGATTAGGATCTACTATAACAACATCTGCCCTATTGTTATTGGCTCCTATACCAATATTCATTTTATTTTAACTATTTATTTTTTATATTCTTTGGTCCATATTTGATTTTTAATAGCTAACATTGATTTTTTATCATATTTTTTATTGAAAGCTTCTGGATCTTTTTCTTTTTCTTTTTTAAGCCTTTCAAATATTTCCGCACTTATTTGTTTATAATATGTATCTTCGGTTTTTTGTGGTTTCATTCGTTCTTCAATATCATTATTTTCTAATACATTTTTAATTTTTAAAAATGTATTACTATCTAATTCTTCTTTAAAAATATTAATTAATTTATTATATGTTAGTTTTTTTTCAATAAACTTTATTTTAATTGATTCAGTCATACATTTAATTGTGTATGTATATCATTTTTAGATGTTAAAGCAAAAAATATAACATTTTAGAATAGTAAATGGAAGAAGAAGAAATACAATCTTTTAAGAAGATTAATATAAATTCTATAGATTCTTCACAAAATATTAATCGCACACAAAGTGTAGATGCCTTAGAATCTTCCACATTAACTTATCATCAAAAAGTATTATTAGACGATTATTTAGATAAAAGTTTTATGATGTCGGTTTTATGTGAAAATACTAAAAATTATTATTATAATTTTGGTAATATTTTAATTATTCCTACAATATTAGCATCTTCAATATTATGTGTTTTTAATGCGGCTGCTGGAAGTATTCCTGTTGATAAACATTTTATTTTAACAATAATGAATATTTCTATTAATGGAATTATAGCATTTATATCTGCCTTACAATCTGTTTTACAAATTAATGATAAATATAATCAATTTCAAACATTAACTACTAAGTTTATTAAATTAGAGCATCATATTGAAAATCATATTACGAATTATCCTAGTAAGCTTGATGAAAACTTTATTGATGATATAATCAAATCTTACGATAATCTTATTGACGATATAGATTTTACATTTCCGGAGTTTATTAAAA
>Ga0206131_10001445_pt1 | contig 30589 bp, 36 predicted proteins | sample Helgoland_Spring_FD_148636 | JGI IMG/M metagenome (GOLD analysis project Ga0206131, IMG submission 148636) | Pelagic subsurface seawater microbial communities from Kabeltonne, Helgoland, North Sea - Helgoland_Spring_Bloom_20160517_1 | ecosystem: Environmental > Aquatic > Marine > Epipelagic ...
ATTTCCATTTCATTAATATATAATCTAATCTTATCGTCAAATCCATCTACTTCTATACTATGTTCATCTAAAAATTGTTTATCAATAGCATAACTGATATCAACTCTAAACATTATAGGATGTTCGGTAGGTTTATCTTTCCAAAAATACTTTAGGAAATCATTATAAACTCTTTTCCCAAATCTTAAAATTTCAGTACCTAAATATGGGTTGTAACTATTAAGTATATCAATATTATCCATTTTAGTATTAAGAATCTTATAACCTTTATCGTTAACTATATCTCTAATCTTGTAATCAAATTCAGTATCTTCTGTTGTTTTCTCTACATCTTTAGTACATTGATTTGGAACATTGTCTGCCCAAGCCATATATTTTGCTTTACCATTAAAAAAATAAACTCTGTATTCATTGCTAGCTTCTTTAATAATATTATTATTCCCTTGTATAATATAATACCTATCAATATCTATTTCCCACTTACTAGCATTAGTCTTAACTCCAAAATATTTTTTATTATCTAATTTATTAACTTTCTGTTGAAATAGTTTCTTATCCTTAATAATTTCAGGAGTTATAAATTGTACTTGTTTTCCTTCGTAACTATATCCTTTTTTAATAATAATTTTATCAAAAATTTTAAACATATCAACAGATGCATTATATAATAATTTTTCTAATTTATTATTATCTTTATTCCCTTGATATTTTTTTATAGTTATAACTTTACTATGTGGTAAAGCACTATAAGCCATTTTATTTACCAAAATATCATAATATTTTTTACTTCCAAACATATCAGTTACTTTAATTCCTGGATAAATCTTAATATCATGTTTTTTATTTAATTTTCTAATAAATTTTTTCATATTGTTTATTGTAATATTGTTAAGATATGAATCAGATAAAACATCTTGAAAAAGAAACATTGCGTAAATATTATCTTTTCCTAACTCTTCTATTTTTTTTAACAGTTCTCCCGGATTTTTTAAAATAAAATAATCATATTTTTCATTACTTTCCAATTGTTCCAGTAAATACTTTGCTTCTACAAAATTATAATATTTTGTTTTAACATTAAACCAGTACTCTTCACCTAAAATTATAATATTTTTTTTCATATATTAACACTTTAGATAAATATTTAATTTAATTTGTTTAAATTTATGATTTATTTTATTATATATAATAATGATTCCATCTTATTATAAAGTTATTAAAACTTTAGGAAGTGGGTCTTATGCTAATGTGTATTTAGTAATGGATACTAGAAATCAAAAATATTATGCTTTAAAAAAATTATATATTGATAGAAAAAAAAATAAAATTAAAGATGTTACTAATGAAATTGATATTTATATGATGTTTAATCATCCTAATATAATTAAAATATATGATTATTTTACAAGTTCAGATGAAATTAATATCTTACTCGAATATGCTTCTCATGGTACTTTGGAAGACTATATTAAAAGAAAAGTAAATCAAAATAAATACTTATCTAGAAGTAAAGTAAAAGATATAGTATATCAAATAACTCTAGGTTTAGAAGAATTACATAAAAAAGGTATAGTACATCGTGATATTAAACCTGCTAATATATTAATAGGTGATGATTACACCATAAAAATCACTGATTTTGGGGTTTCAAAATATTTGAAAACTCGATCACACGCTGTTACAATGATTGGTACACCATTATATATGTCTCCTGAGGTTATTAGAGGACAACAATATAATTATAGTACTGATTATTGGGGGTTAGGTTGTATATTATACGAATTAATCTATTTAAAAAAATTATTTTATGCTACTAATTTTCACTCATTATTCTCTAAAATTAAAAGGTTTAATCCAAGTAGAGAATTTTATAAATATAACGAATTTAATTCTCTATTAAAAGGATTATTAGATACAAATCATCGTAGAAGATACAATCATATTAATATATATAATATTATCGATAGAAAAGATAATAATATAAGTAGAGATAAAAAAAGTAGACCTAATTCAAGACAATATCATCCTAAAATAAATCAAGAAATAAAGTTACCTAAAATTACTGTTATAAAGAAAAATGAAAATTCTCGAGTAGTCAGTGAAAAAAAATTAGAAAATAAATACGATGTTAAAATAAAATTACCTAAAGTTAAAAGTGTTGCTAATATTTACGAAAATAAAAGATATCATCGTAAAAAAGCTCATGATATATATCCTGCTATTCCTAAATCTCAAAATAGAAGGGTATTGCCTAAAATAAAAAATTATAATAGAAGAAATGTTTATTGGAATGATGCGTATATAAATAGGAGAAGACAGTATTATTAAAGTGATGGGAAATCTTCTTCATTATCTAAACTTTTAAAATTATCCGGTTTTTTTTCATTTTTAAATCTATATTCAAAGGGAAGCATTTTAGGTTTAAATTTATACTCTTTTTTATTTACAGTTTTTTTTACTAATCTTTTACTTTTCCAAGTTTTTTGAGTTGATTTAGCTATATTAGAAAAGTCTTGGTTAAAATCTAATACTATCATTTTTTTATTATTTTGATTTCTTTTTCTATCACGTCTTTTCTTTTTTTGTATATTATCTGTAAAAAATGAATCATCTTCATCAGATTCTTTAGTAGTAAGACTATAAATATAGGCTCTAAAGTCATCATCCATTTCATCTTCTTCTGGTAATTCTTCCATTTCTACTTCTACTTCTTCTTCTTCGTCAGAGAAATCTACATTAATTGTTTTTTCCATAATATTTATTAAGTCTTGTAATCTTTAAATTTATTTAATAAAAAAGTTTTAATAAATAAATTATTTTTTTCCATAAAATTTTATGTAATGTTCCCTTAACTGTTCTTTACTTAGATTAGTTCCCCCTGTAGTAAGAACTGGTTTATCAGTTTCTTCAACCGGTTCGGGTTCAATCATTGGTTCAATCATTGGTTCTGGTTCCTTATAAAAACTATTAATAATATTTACATTAATATCCCTATTAACAACATTAATGAAATTATCTGAAAATTTTTCAGTTAATTTTTCTAAATCAGTGTTTTCCCAATCTATCTCAACATTATTAATTTTAATATTAAATTCTTTGTCAAATACCCTAATCTTAAAAATTTGGTTCTTACAAAGAATACAATGGTCTGATAAAACATGCTCTAAAACGGCATCATAATCTGGTACAGTAAATAATTCTTCTTCTAATGGCTGTAGTTCAATATATTTCCCAGGGGGAATATATTTAACATATTCGACTTTAATTTTACCATTTTCAGGTGACATTAGATTTTCCATTATCCATTGTGGTACAGACATATTTTTACCATCAATAAATTCTTTTACTCCACAAAAGATTTCATTTTCGATAATTCCACTAATATTTGTAGATAATCTAAATACTAATGGAAACTCTGCATCTTTCAGATCTTTTAAAACTTTGCTTGGTAAGTTTACATATCCACTAAGATTATCATCAACAACATAATTAAATTCATATTCTGGTAATACTTCCATATACATAATAAAATAAATAAATTATTCAAATTTTTTCTTTATTTTAATAATATTTTAAAAAGGTAGTTGATTTTGTTTAGAATAACTGTTATTAGCACGACTTATATAATCTGTTATTCTAAATATTTCATTATCTGATAAGCCAACATATACAAATATATACTTTTATATTTTAGATATTTGAGTTAGTAAGGATTATTTAATTCTTTCATATATTATAAAAAATTTAATAAAATAATTGTAACTAATATATCCTATAAATTGGATTTCAATTGTAATTATGGTATTAAATAAAACACTCTTACATTTCATAATAGTCATTGTACTCAAAAAAATCTTCATTAAATATCTATTATTAAATAATTCTAGAACAATTTTTAAAATAACCTAGAATAATAAACTGATATAAAAAATTATTCAGATATATTTCTATATAATATTAAGAACAATGTCTAGTGATAGATACTATGCTAATATAGCAGCTACTGCAATAGAAAAAAATTATAATAATGAAGAGATATCTTTTTCAAACCAGGGTTGGAATGTAAATGTTATTAAATCTACTGAAAAATTTATTACTTTAAAAGTTGAATTTTTTGAAAAGATAACTTATATATTTTGTAACATTTATCTGAGAGAACCTAGTGATAATATGAATGAATATTTTAACAAAATGAATGATAACATGGTTGTAAATGTTCCAGAAAAGAAAGGTAAAATATTATTAAAAGTTTGGAACGTTTATTTAGAATGTCAACAAGAATATGAAGATTTTTTAAATCAATATATAGATGAAGATATAATATTTGCTGGTCATGGAATGAATGGTTCTGTTTCTGGTGTTGCTGCTGGGATTTTTAATGTTAATTCAATGCTTTTTGCTCCAATACCATATATGGTAGAGAAAAAATGGTTACAGAATCATTCATTTGATAGGAAACCAACAACTTATTTGAATAAAAATGATCCATATGTTGGAAATTATAGACAATGGTTTCAAATATATTGGGAAACTAGTAAGCATTATTTCGTAGAATATATTTCTAATGGATATTGGGTTGAAAGTCATTCTATTTCTAGTTATATTAAATATTTTAGAAACAAAACATATAATTTATGTTAGTTAATTATTTAAAACAATTAAGCAAGTGTACCTAATGGGTCCCAAGGTTCAATCGTATTAGGTTCACTATCAAGAACAGCTTTTTCTGCATCAGATAGAAAGTCTTTTCTTACTACAATTTGGAACACATATTCACTATACCATTCATCTGTCATTAGCAGGTGACCATTACTTCCAGATTTTGTTCCCCAACTATTTTCAATTCGCCATCTTTTAACCTGATTATTCATCTCAAAGATACCATTAATCATCATAGCATGATTAGGAAGACTAGCAAATGTTTCTAGTCTTTTAGCTTTATCAAGAGTAGCGACATTAAGTCCGACTACATTTGTAAAATCTTGAATACCAGGATGATGAACTCCAGAAGTTCTATCCCAATTATTTCCAACATCACATCCAAACCAAACGGGAACATTGTCTTTAATACTAGATTTTGACAACTCTTTCATTCTATCAATGGAAAGGTTAATCCATCCTACTCCACGACTTTCCATGTTACCGAGATATTTGATAACATATTTTTGCATGTATGGGTTGTTTTCTCTAGGATCATTAATAACCGATACATAATCATTAGGTTTAAAACCAGTACGTTCTAGAAGACTCTTAGGAGTCATATTTTCCCAGGTAGTTACTTTCTTTTTACCATCTACTTTACCCTCAAATGTCCAAGAAAATACTTGGTCTGGTTTAGGTGGATTTCCAAGAAAACTAACTAACATGTTATAAACTCGTTGCGTCATAGATTTAACTAGTTCATTTCTAGAAGCAGGACTAACGTTTTTAAGTTCAATACAATCATTTTTAAGTTGATTAGTTAGAATATAATTCATACCTCGTGTATTCTTTGCATGGAAACTATCAGGGAATACTTCTTTTGGAACAACTCCATAATGAAGTACAACTGCTTTTGCCATATCCCATTGACCTCCGTCACCCATAGGATCATTAAAAAATGTCCTTAGATATTCAGCAGAATTTTCTTCTTCTAGCATTTCTAGGTAATAATTAAGATTCATTTGATAACGATGAAACTTATCCCAAAAGAACACATAACTCTGACTAAACTCTAATTTATCAATTTCTGTATTAAAACTACTCTTAAAATTCTGGTGTGCCACTACTCGTAATAGATTCATTGTGGCAAATAACCAACATCGTCCACTAGATTTTTGGTCGGTAATAGGTAGAGAAGGAGTAGTAACATGATTAAATAGATAAGGATTATTAGTAATATGAGATGTATTTACTGATACAGATGAAAGTAAATTATTACTAACAGCATTCATCATAGGTGACATTTCTGAATTAAGTTCTTGGTAGGTTACTGGTTGCATTATATTTTTTTTTATATTAAAAGAAGTAAGTATCAATTTTTTTATAATTATATATTTTCTTAATAATTATAAAAGTTTTAATAAACATAACTAGAAGTAGTGCATTCATGTGCATATGCGTGTGCATATGGAACGTCTGAATTATCTTCATCATATTCCACTGCATCTGCTACTGCTATATTTTCAAGATTGTAATCTAAGATAGTGCCATTTTCAAAGTAACCTCTTTGAACAAAGTATCCTTCAAAGTCGTAAAGTTTACCTTCACCATGAAATAATCCATTAATAAAATCTCCAACATAATGTCTAACATTATCTATATAGAAAGTTCCTTTACCATGATAATTATTATTGTAGAAATTACCTTTATAAACTATATTATCATGTCGATCGTATACTTTACCTTTACCTTGCATTGTTTCATTAAAAAAATCTCCAATATATTTATTACCATTCGAAAAAACATAAATACCTTTACCATGAATTTTATCATAGTTAAAAGTACCATAATAATAAGAACCATCTTGATAAGTTATTCTACCTTTACCTACTTTGGATCCATTCTTCCAATCCCCTTTATAACTAACCGGTTCTTCTGCGTGTGAATCATCTGATATGAAATATTGTATAATTCCATAACCATGATATAAATTATTTTTAAATTTACCAGTGTAAACACTACCATCTTCATTTTCTTGTCTTCCCATACCCTGCATCATAACTTCATCCTCGACAAATTTTATTTCTCCCTTATATCCATACTCTTCTATTGAATGTATATCTCTAGAAGGAGTACAACCCATATATATTATTATATATTTTAAAAATAAAAAAAAAACTGACTAATTAGATAATTCCCTTTTTAACTTGTAATGGATTAATATAGACAGTATTAGGATAAATTTTAGATCTAACTATAGGTTTCCTACATAAACATCTTGTAATATATATCAAACAAGACAATAACATTAATCCTATTATAATAAATAGTATAATACGATGTTCAAATATATAGTGCATTATTATTTATAAATATTAAATGCTAAAGTCATTTAATATTTAAAACCGATAATCTCTATCAACTTCACTTGCCCACTGAAATCTAGATAATAAAGTTTTGGTAAAAAGTTTTTCTTCAGGAATTTGAAAACGTTTCATAAAACCAAAGACTATTCTAGGATCAATATAATTCATTTTACTAGTTCCTAAGGACACATTTTTCATTTTGCTTTTAGTATCTTTTTTGAGTTTCAATAATAATATTTTACTATCAATTCTATTAATTTTTTTATTATATTCTTCTTTATCCATTTTAGACTTGCGTTCAATAGTTTTTTTCTTTGTTTTTCTTAACTTTCTTATCATAGTATTTATTTTTTCTACAGTAGCACTAATATTTGATGGAACATTTTTTTGATGATTACATAGTAGAGCTACTTTAGTATTTGCCATATTAAATAAACCTAAAAGATAATTAATTCGTTCATTTTCACTGATACTACAGATTTTCTCTGGTTTAATTTTATCAAGTTCTTTTTGGAATAAAAAGGAAGCATTATATGTTCTCCAAACTTTTGCTGTTAAACCTTTCATAAAAGTTTCTAAATAATTATTTAATGATTTACTATTTATCTTATCAAATAAATCTTTTTTTTTATCCTTATCCATAGTAAAACTTTTTAGATTATTATAAATTGAAGGTATAACATCTATCTTATGACAATATCTAATACTATCTTTACCTAAAAAATCTAACTTTATTATTTTTTTGCTATCATCTACAAAAGTAATATGTTCTACTCGAAGACTAGTAACTCCAACTGTATCCGCTTGACCCTTAGTATCTTTTTTACCTCCAACACGTAAAGCAAGTTTATCTATAAAATATAAAGCAGATGCTAATTGTTTAACAATAATGTCGTCTGATTCTAATTCTAATATATAACGTTCCCTAATACTATTAGCTTTTCTTTTTAATTTCTTAGCAAGGTCAAATTTTTCAGTATCACTTTTTGATTTAAAAATAGATTCAACACTAGTAAAAACATATTTATTTTTACCGGTAATTCCATCCTTCCAACTAGCTAACCATATTTTATCTTTTTCATGAATAACTTTTCCCCATTGTCCATCTACATTAGGTTTTGGAATAGTTGAATCTTTACCTATATTAAGAGTTACATCCTTTGGATTTATTCTTTTTTTTACCATCCCCAGTTTTGGATGACTCCCTCTACCTAGAAAAATACCAGGAGGTTCTATTTTATAATTACCTACTTTTACGTTACTACCATCTATCATACAAAACATATAAGGTTCTTCCTTCTCTAATCTATCCTCCTTTTCTTTTGCTTTTATTTCTTTAGTTCTTTCTAACTTTTTTAATCTATCTTTTTCTAATTTAGCGTGAATAAGAGAAAAATCTATTTCAGTTACTAATTTTAAATTATATTTTTTGATAATATCTTTAGGCAAAACTTTAAAAAAATCTTTCGTAAAATTACGATTAAATGTGTTATTATCAGCATAATCGGTTTTAATATATTTAGCATATAATGTAGCATATTCTTCAGCTAATTTTTCTAAAATGATTTTTTCATTATTTATTATAATTGGAATATCGTGTTTAATATATGGTTCAGCAAAATACGGACCATTATGTATCATAGTATTCCATTGAGGTTTTCCTCCTCCTATTAAAATCCACATTAACATAATTGACATTTTATTTTATTTAAAAAAATCTTAGAAATTTGTTGCACAAGTTGTTTCACGAAGTAGAGTTGGTGCATTCATATGCGAATCTCTTACTAGTCGCGGAGGAGTCCTTGTAGGAAAACGATATGATATGAACTTATCTGAAAAACTAGTCATTTCAGAATTGTAACTACCTACTAGCATTTTTTCAAGTGGATTCATGGTATTTCTATTGAATTCAAAGCTGCTTAACATAATACCAACTACCAGTTCAGAATGTACCATACATACTTCCTTAAAGTTAGAATCAGTAATAGTATTATTGATATCTCTTAGATTAAATAGATTTTCGTAAAAACCTATTTCTAGTTGAGGAGTAGTAGAAATATCTAGAGATGTTGTAATTTCACCAGTATAGTCTTCTGGTTTCCACCTATCGTCCATTTCAATACATACCGTTTCAGGAAAATCATCAATGAAACAAATAATAGTAGCTTCTGCTTTTGAAGAATTACTAACAAATTGGATTCTGTTATCAGAACGATGACTGATAATACAATCATTACTACTAGTCATAACATTTTTTAGGTTTCCTCCAATTACATTTAGGAAAGTACTAACATGTGGCGATTTGCCTCTGATTACTCTACCAAAGTTGTGTTCAACACATGTTTGTACCATACAATCAGTATCAAGAACTATTACAACTTGTTTGAACAGAGACCTAAAATCAACTGAAGTAAGCAGTACGAGTTGTTTAAAGAGTTTAGATTTCATATAAACAATAGTATTCTTAAACTTATCTCCACACATTTCTGCATCCTTCTTAAAAAAGTTATTAGCTAGTTCAGAAGTAAATTTACCTAGTGGATAGTAATTTTCTAGAAAAAGAACGCTATTATCGGAAGTGGTTACCTCATTTAGAAATATAATTTCCTTGTTGTTGAGGTTAATGCTTCCACTTTCATTTGATTTCCTTTCAGATGAATATTTACCAACGTTATTTCCATACATATCATACAGATTAATTGCTACAGGTGTAACTGGAGCAGATAGCATCATCGTTTTAAACTTATTATGAGTACTACTTTTAGAAAAATAGAAGTTAATAGGCATGGAGTTATCAAACTCTCTACTGGGCGGAATAACAATGTCATCCATAGTAGGTTGGGATGACTTTAGAACAAAACTTACGATTCCGTTGGAACCTAGTTTAAAAAAGTGAGTCTTTTCAATTTGAATTGACATTATAATACATTTCAGTTTACTTTAAAAATTTCAATTTTTTATAGCATCTTATTTAAAATAACTTAAATATATGATAATATTAATTTTTAATGAATAGAAATATAGACGAAATTAAAAATATTGGAGAAGAAGTGATTAATCCAGATGAACTTAAAAATTTGTTAGAGAAAAAAGAAAAAGTTATTGCATATGATGGCTTTGAACCTTCCGGTAGAATGCATCTAGCTCAGGGATTATTGAGAGCTCATAATGTTAATACTTTTATTAAAAATAAGATTAAGTTTAAATTTTGGGTTGCTGATTGGTTTGCATTAATGAACCTAAAATTAGGTGGAGATTTAAAAAAAATTCAAAATGCAGGAAAACTGATGATAGAAACATGGAAAGCATGTGGTATGGATGTAGATAGTGAATATGTTGAATTTATTTGGTCAAGTGAAGAAATAAATAAACGTTCAGATGAATATTGGAAAATAGTCTTAGATATTGCAACTAATTTTACTCTTCCTAGAATACTTAAATGTACTCAAATTATGGGTAGAAAAGAAAATGATGATCTTGCAGCAAGCCAAATCTTTTATCCAGTAATGCAAGCAGCTGATGTTTTTTTCTTAAAAGCAGATATTACTAGTCTTGGAATGGATCAAAGAAAAGTTAACATGTTAGTACGTGAATATGCAAAAAAGAAAAAAAAATTAGCTCCAGTTATTATTTCACATCATATGGTAATGGGATTAGATGGTAGTGATAAGATGAGTAAAAGTAATCCTGATAATGCTATCTTTATGGATGATATGGCTCATGATGTTAAAAGGAAGATTAAAAAAGCTTATTGTAAGGAAAAAGATATTGAAAAAAATCCTTTACTTGATTGGGCTAAACATATTGTTTTTCCAATAGTTAAAGAAATGGTAATTCCTGCTGAACCTAAATGGGATACACCTGAAAGAATATATAGTAATTATAATATATTGGAATTAGATTTTTATCGAGGGCTGATTCATCCAAATGATTTGAAAAAAGCTATGATAATTCATATTAATAATCTATTAGAACCAGTCAGAGAATACTTTAATAATAACAAGCAAGCTAAACATTTAGCAAAACTTGTTAAAGGTTACCGTAAATAAAATAATATTTTAACCATAAAAGATATTGAGCTCCTCCATCAGCTCACCGATAAAGTTCTCGTCATACCTAACCTGGTCAAACTTCTTCCTTAGAACAAGATGCATCGCAAGTAGGTCATAGGCAGGAGTCAGACTAGACTTATTATCCCTAACAAACTCATGGAAAAGTGTCTCTGCAATTTCAACATTACTAAGACTATCAACCGAAAAGTCTGCAGAATCATAAAGCTGTCCCGTAATCTTGCGAACTACAATATAAATATCCTCCAGTGCTTGCCTGAATTCATCGTCACTACTATCAGACATAAACTCAGATACTTGGTCATGGATAGTTTCCTTCTCAAAGCGTGTAAGCTTATTGAAATACCTATCAAAGTCATCAGTATCCCAATCCCTCATATAAGATTTAGCTGTGGGCCAATTAGCACCAACTGTTACATTCCTGCAATATGGAAGATGAGAAGGTACACGTCCGACCAGTAGCTGAAAAGCCTTCTTGATAATATAATCTCCAAACTCCTTTGGGAGTTTAGAAATCATATTGTAAGTGAAAGGAACACCGCGAGAAAGTTTTGTTGTAATGTAATGAGAAAATACATCCTTCATTGCCTCCTCTTGATCCTTAAACTCCCTATCAAGCTCATCACTATTTGGAGACTTATCGTTCCAGCTCTTTGATAGGTTTAGACTACCCTTAGGATTATCAAGGTCACCCATGACTACTCGACGTTTGAATGTATTGTTTGTGAAAAAGTCACTACCCATTCCACAAAGTGGAGCAATTTGGAGAAGAGTGTCTATTGTCATTCCTTCTATCATGTCGAGCTCACTTGACGTGACTAGATTAACAATAGTCCAGTTCACCACAAAGCAGTCCTCACCATCGAATTGTGGAAAGAACTTGTTGAAGACTTCCTTTCGCTGGGAAGAAGATACTTTTGTTCCATTAGCTCCGTTGGCAAAGATAATCATCACTTTATCATACTCAAACCTATCAGACTTCATTCTCTCAAATAGATGATAGAGAGCAATTTCGTCATCAAGGTCTTCGTCTGGGTCGGTAATTACTGCAAGAGTTCTAACATTACCTGATTTCCCTTCATCCAGTGTTACTGAATCACTCACAGTCTGTGTTGTTTCCTGATTTGTATTAAACATCATCTTGGTAAAATATATAATACCTGTGATGTTGATTAGTAACTGAATAGTACAGATCAGGAAAGAAGAATCAAACACACCATTGGTGTGAAAAATATACATTGAATTGTTGTATACCATAAAGGATAGTCTTGATTTTAAGGACAGTTAGACCTCTTTTTTTTCAATTTTTTTCGTATATATAGATGAAAAATGTAAAAATAAATAGTTACATATATAATTATTTATTTTTTTTTAGCTTTCTTACTAGTCTTCTTTTTAGCTTTTTTACTAGTTTTCTTTTTAGCTTTCTTACTAGTCTTCTTTTTAGCTTTTTTACTAGTTTTCTTTTTAGCTTTCTTACTAGTTTTCTTTTTAGATTTCTTTTTAGTTTTCTTACTAGTTTTCTTTTTAGATATTCTAATAGGTTTCTCAATTGAAGATTCTTCAGTTGAATCTTTATTTATTTCATTATCAAAATCTTCCCAATCAATATCAATTGAATCTTCATTTTCTTGAACGAAAGTTTTATTTGAATAATCAGGAATAAAACCATCAGGATGATTTGAACTTTTTGGTCTAAAATCATTAGCAAATACATGAGTACTGTTAGGCATTATAAGATAATTATTTATTGGACTCACAGGAGATATATTTGGAGATAAATTATAAGTAGGTGAATTTTTTAAAAATTTAAAATTATATTTTTTATTTTTTTTACATTCTCCTTTTAAACCATCGTTAAATACTTTTCTAGCAGGAGTTCCACTAGGAGGAGTTGGAAAAATATCGGATACATTTAAATCACCAAAATCTCTATAAAATATAGATACATTTAAACCATCTAAACCGTATTCTCTTACTTCCATGAACATAAAATTAGGATAATTTAATGAACTAAATATTTTTGTAAAACTTTTAACACTTCCTTTTTGTTCTACTGATTGATATGTTTTATCAATATCAATATTATATTTAGATACAATTTCTAATTCTTCCCCTTCTTTTACATTTAAAATTTTTTCCCAACAATCTGGACCTAATTTTGGTAATATATATTTTATTTCTTCTGAAATATGACCTTTTTTATTTATATGTTGTACATGTACTAATTCTAAATCTTCTCCTACAACTCCTAATTTTACGTTTTCATGTTTTGTACCTTTATACAATTCAGGAAAGTTAATAAAATATAATTTAGGTATAATTCTACCACTATTAGGTGGCCATTCAGTTGATTCACTTATGCTAACAACTGTTCCTATCATACCCATTGCTTCTGGTGATGCACCTTCATAATATGAACTACCTATTCTTTTCACTATATCTCCTACATTAAATTTGTTTTTTGTAGTTTTTGATACAGGATTAATTTTAGTTGTGGGTGATAAACTACTTGGTAAATGTTTTAAAGCATTTTGACTAACATACGTATTAAATGAACCATCATCATAATCTACATCATAATAATAATGTGTAGGGTCTTTTACTCTACTGGCCTTTTCATAAGAATCATCCCTTAAATTATTAATTGTACCTGTTTTATTTAAATCTACATTAATAACCTTATCACCTTTTATAAATCTAGGATAATTTACTGGTTTTTCTCGTAAACTACCTCCATTCATTTTATTAATATTATTTAATAAATTTATATATTTATTTTTATATTTAAGGTATTTATCTTTATACATTAAATAGAATCAGAAAGATTAATTAGAAAAATTAATCACGTAAATGTTCTGGCATTACACTATAAGGTTTGTAGTTTAGAACCATTGGAAACATTCCATTATATTTTGAATTATATGCAACCATTCCACGTCCAGGAATGAAGAAATATCTTGTTTTATCTTTATCGTCTTTGTCATCATCATCTTTATCATCATCTTTATCATCATCTTTAACAGTTGTTAAAACCCAACCCCAACCTGGAACAAAAGCCATTACTGTTTTTTCTTTTTTATCTTTACTATCTTCATCTTTATCTTTCTTTTTAGATTTAAGTGTGGTGTAAATCATTCCGTATGGATAAGGAAGCATCATTCTGGACATACCCATACCAGGCATACCAACACCAGGCATACCAACACCAGGCATACCAACACCAGGCATACCAACACCAGGCATACCCATACCAGGCATACCAACAGCCATCATTCCTCCTTTCTGTTCAATTTGTTTTTTAAGGGCTAAATATTTATTTTTATACTTTAAATATTTTTGATAATAAATATCACTCATATAGTCTGTTGAGATTTATTTTTTGAAAATTATATAAAAATTTATTCCGAGTCATCATCTATAGTGTCTGTCTGATTACTTAACATAACACCTTCTATGAAAGAATTATCATGGGTTTTAACTGAAATATTTTCAACAACTGTTTCAGGTTCAACAACAGGAGTTTCTTCAACAACTGGTTCAGGTTCAACAACAGGAGTTTCTTCAACAACTGGTTCAGGTTCAACTACTGCTGTTTCAGGTTCAACAACAGGAGTTTCAACAACTGGTTCAGGTTCAACAACAGGAGTTTCTTCAACAACTGGTTCAGGTTCAACTACTGCTGTTTCAGGTTCAACAACAGGAGTTTCTTCAGCTAAAGGTTCAGCAGATTTTTCTTCAATAACAGGTGTTTCTTGAATAACTATACCATCTAGTTCAACTCCTTCTAAAGCTTCATTATGTTTATAAACTTTAACATTATTTTTACCACAGCATAAAAAGTTTATGAAAAATTTACCCCAACATTTAGCTAATTTTTTGTTTCCACAACAGGTACAGTTATTTGATACTTCAGTTGAAGTAACCTTACCATCCTCGTTATCATCTAATGTTTCTAAAACAGCCTCAGCAACTCCTTCAGCTACATCATCTGTTACTTCAACAATGGTAACTAAAGTTTCCTTTTCTCTTAAAACTTTTAAGATACTATCAACTTGTCCTTGAGAAATTATATTTTTTATTCTTCTATCATTAACTACTACTTCTGCCATTTCAACAGTTCTTCTAACAATATTATCTCTATCCATTTCTTTAAGATCTTCAACGAAAGATTTAGCTTGATTTAAAAGTCTATGCACTTCAGTGATTATCCCAATTATTTTGACACTAGTCATTTCTGTTTGTAAATTAACATTATCTTTTACTAAAAAATTAGTTAATTCATTAACAATATTATCAATTTCTTCTTTTAACATTATATATAAAGTTTTATATTTTTTTATTTAAATATAATTCTTAAAAAAAAAATGATTTATTAATTATATATTAATAAATATATAATGGATAATATCATATTAGTTGATACCTCTTTTACAGTTTTTTATAGATTTTTTGCATCAATGAGATGGTTTAGTATGGCACACAAGGATGAAATGAAGAAAATTAAGGAAATTAATAATTATGACTGGTATACTAACAAAGCCTTTATTGAAAAATATGAAAAAATGTTTTTAACAAGTATTGAAAAAATGGTAAAAAAGAAGGTTTTTAAAAAAAGCATGATAATTTTTTGTCTAGATAGTCCCAAAAAAAGCCTATGGAGGACGGAAATAACAGATGATTACAAAGGAGATAGACTAGATATGTCAATCAAACATAATTTCAAAACCACTTTTAAATATACCTATGATACTATGATTCCTCTTCTAGTTAGTAATAACGATCACATACACAGTATTAAAGTTCCAGAATTGGAAGCAGATGATTTGGTAGCATTATCATGTAAATATATTAGAGAAAAGTTAGAAGGAAAAACTATTTATTTGGTATCAGGAGATGAAGATTTCCTACAATTAGGAAGTGACGATTTATATTTTGTTAATTACAAAAAGAAAAAGTTATTTCAACTAACCAGTGAGGAAGCTGCAGATAAATTAAGACTAAAACTTATTTGTGGAGATAAAAGTGATAATATTAAATGTATTTATAACAAGGAAGATAAACTTAGTAATAAACTTAAAAAACAAATTAAAGAATCTAAAGAAGAATTAGAAAAATTTCTAAAAGAAAATTCTAAAGCTAGGAAAAATTATAAACATAATGAAAAAATGATAGACTTTAAAAAGATACCAAAAAAATATCATAAAACAGTTTTTTCAAAATTAAAAAATTTTTTTTAACATGTATATTATATAATGGACTATAAGAAAAAATATCTAAAATATAAAAATAAATATCTTATGTTAAAAAATCAACATGGTGGAAGTCAAGTATATTCACACGAACTTATGAATACAGATTACTTAATTTATAGTATATTAGAAGAAGATGATAAATTTATTGATTTATTTCGTCAAGTAAATAATTATATTACAACATTTAAACCTGAAATTATGATTTATCAAATACCTACAGGTACATGGGCACAAGATTTAGTTCAAAAAATAGAAATTAAACCAGAAACAGAATTTAAACCCACACGTTTTCATTTCACTTTATTAGCAGACGATTATGCAACTGGTCGTTTAGATGTTAATACCTTTACAAAAAAAATAAATGAAATAAATACTAACCATACTTCAATACCAATAATGAAAAAAATAACTCTAGAGAATAAGAATCAAGATGCCAATGAATTTGATCTAGAAAAAGGAGGAAATTATTTATTTTTACCAGGACTCGAAAAAAAATGGGTCAGTTTAGTTCCAGAAACAGAAATGAATAAAGGAATATGTAAATTTTCACCAAAATTATGTTTACAAGTTTATAATCCAAATTTTGATATTAATCTTAAACCGGATACTTATGTCTATCATATTGATGAGATAATGACTATTTTACCTACTAGTATAAACGATTATATTATTTTATTTTACAAACCGGTATTAGAAGAATTAGAAGAAAAATTTGATCCTGATATAATTTCTGGATTAAATGAAATTTGGGAAAGAAATTATAAAATTTTAAAAAGTATTTTTCCAGAAGAAAAAATAAAATTAATTGAAACTATATTTACAAAAAAAGGGAAAATTAAAAATCCTCCCATTTTTAATAGAATTCTAGTTCGAGACGAAAATAAGTTTTTAGCTATATTTCCTCAACAAGTAGATCCTCAAGTAAGTGATATTATAGACAGTATTATTGAAGGAATCAATGCTACAGGAACTATTGAAATTACTCATCATTACATTGATACACATATATTACATAATGAAGGAGGAAATTTACATTGTAGATATAAAACAATTCCTAAAATATAAAATTATTCTTAGATTTTATAAAGCAGCTATAATGATTCCACATTATTATATTTGCAGCCATACTAACATTAAAGCTATGAGCACATCCCCATTGAGGTATTGAAATAACTTTAGCATTGTATTTATTTTTTAATAATATTATCATACTATTTGGAACCCCAAAAGTTTCATTTCCCATAATGTATAATATTTTCTTTTTACTATATATATTTTTTGAAATCTCTTTATTTATAATACTATTAGTTATAGATTTACCTCCTTGTTCTATTATATAAATATAATAATTATTCTTATCTAGAAATGAAATTAATTCTTTCTTGTTAAAATTATTTAATGTTTCTGGTTTCATTCTATTCCTAAGTTTTGGAAAAATATCCAGATATTCTAGGGGACAAAATTTATAACCAACCATTGACCTGACATTATATATTTTTTTCCCAGCAATAAGATAACGGTTCATACCTAATAAACAACCAGATCGATAAATAGCTCCAGTATTAAGATTTGAATTTAGATTGAGAACCATCATATCATAATTCAAGTTTAGTTTACTCTGAATAATATCCATCTTTTCTAGATTATCATATGATATATTATGATATTTAATATAATTTTCATAGAATGGATTAATTTTTTCTTCGATAGCTCGGTGAGTTTTAAGTGGTTCTAAATATTTAAGTTTCTTTTTAATAATCTTCCTCATTCTTCTTTCAAAATCAAGAATTAATGGATACCAACACTTTCTCAAAAACATATTATTCCTTATAATAAAAATTCCGAGAAAAGGTATCAGAATAAAATTTAACAATATACTAATATATGTAATCATTAACATATTTTAATTTATTTATTTCATTTTTTTTTATAAGTTATATATATATATGGTTGATTATTATATTAAATATTTAAAATATAAAAAAAAATATTTTAATCTTAAAAATCAAATAGGTGGTGATGTATTTATAGTAGGAAAAACCTATATGTTTTATCCTATGTTAGATTCACATGCTAGCATAGATAACTTTCCTGAAAATTTTATATATGATGGAAAGAAAACATTTATAGGATATGATGAAGCCGAAAATATTACAATTAGAGATTTAAGAGAAGATGAAGCTAAATTGGTTGAAGTTATAGATATGTTTGAAGACTCGTCATTAAAATTAGAACTTCAAAAAGAGTTTTCAAAAAAAGAATTAAGCTCTATCGATATGTTTAAATTTCAAGATAAATACTTTAATACTTTTACTTTTGAAGAAGAAGTATTATCAGAAAAAATGGTATTTAGATATATAGATAGTAATGATTCTTTTCTAAATTGGGAAGAAGAAGGTATACCTTTAAAATTAGAATTTAATAATTTAGATAATCTTATTAGTATAACTAGTTTTAAAAATTTACTAGTTAGAAAAGAAGATGGTAGTTTTATGCCATTTTATAATATAATTAGTGGTGATAATCATTACAATTATTTAAACAATCCTCCTGTTGAATTAGTTGAATTAATTGATATTGATAAAGTAATTACATCAAGAAGTGATATTTCACTTGATTCTGATAGAATAAGAAGTATTTCGTATTTATATGAAAATAACCTTACACTACCTCCTATAAAAGTAGAAAAAGAAGACGATGTATATAGATTATTAGATGGTAATCATAGATATACTTACTCTAAATCAATTGGTTTAACCCTTATTCCAGCTATTATCATATTATAGACCGGTACTACCAAATCCACCAGCTCCTCGTTCAGTCTCACATAGTGTTGAAACTACATTAATGCTACTAATAGGTGTAAGGTCAGGTGATGCAATTTGAAATAACCGAGTATATTGTTTGACTTCTTCTTTAAAATCAGCTACAACTACTTTGTTAGATTCAACCGCAAATCGTGGTTTCATGTCAACTTTTGCCATAATATTTCCACGATAACCACTATCAATAAGTCCTACGCTATTTGCCATTCTTAGATTTGTTTTTGAAATAGAACTTCTAGGAAGTAGCCAATATCCAACAGGTTGAACTTCGCCAGTTCTAGTATCTACTTTATTCATTTGAGTTTGAATCTGATGATCAATTGTATAGGTATTAAACAATGATACCATTCCATCTAGAGGAACTAATAGGTCAATCCCACTATCTTCAGATACTGTCATATTCTGATAGTATTCAACGATTTTAGGGTCTTGAGATAAAATTTTAATATTAAGATGATATTCCATATTAATATTAAAACAATAATTTTTATATTATCAATTTTTTATAAATTGCATTCAATTCATAAAATAAAAAATTTTACAATGTTTCCTATAGTTTCAAACAGATACATAATGCTAAATAATGGTGCTTGAGTTACTGCTGTAGTCAGGCTATCCATTAGTGCTGGTCTACTGCCTTCAATATAATGACCTATAAATTGTAATATCCAAGATGATATAAAAACAATCATTGATTCCATAAACCAATTTTTTCTTCTAATCCACTTTTCACAAAGATAATCAATAAAACTATAATAAGTAAGCATTAAAATGAAAGTTGATGAACCGTAAGTAAAAAAATAATATGATAGCAATGTTATTAGAGCAATAGGATATATTCCTAATCCAAAAAATGATAAGTTACTTTTAGCTAGAAAGTTAGCTGATGTTAATACAATCATTGGAATACAGAAAAAATGAATGATTTTATTAACAGGGTGAGTATGATAATCTTGATACTGCATTAATATTTATAGCCTAATATCTTTAACTCTTTTTGTTTATTGGTAACTTTAATTTCTTTTTCTTTAATAAATTCACCATCTACAACTATTTTACCATCCTTAATTTTAAGTTCAAAATTATCAACATATATATAATGAACTTTTGGATGATTAATGTAAGAACCATCATTTAATCCTAATAATATCCAAAACATTTCATACCTAGTAACATCATCCATAACATAACTAATACAAATCTTTCCATCATTTATTCGTGCACCAGGAAATGAATGAGTATCCGTGCTAGCATGTGAATTATTACCAGCCCAAACAAAACAAAAATTTCCTTCAATAATATTTGTTACATTATCTTTCACATAAAGTAGTATTCCGTTATAACTAGGACAAGTTATTACGTTCCAAACTCCTCCAATGTCAAACCTATATTTACCTAAATATCTCATCCATTCAGTATCTATATCTATATTGGAAATTATACCCCAACTTATTGCAAGTCTACAATAGATGTTAAGGTTTTTTATTTCTAACAAATCTACATCAATAATATTATATTTATTAATAATATTTATTGCCTCCTCAATAGTAGGTTCTTTATTATTACTACATGTTAAACTTTTAAAGTAGCCATTACCTGAACCCGTAGGAATCTCAGCTAAATAGATTTCTAAATTAAATTTTTTAATATTATTTAATATTTCGAACATTATTCCATCTCCTCCCATACCAACTATAATGTTAAAATCTTTTAAAGTTTCATAATTATTTTTAAAATAATCATCCACATGTTTTGGATATCTAGAAATAAATTCAGTTATGTTATAATTACTAGATATCTTATTAAAATTCTGGTAATAGATATCTAAAGAATTACCTCTACCGCTAGCAGGATTTATAATTATTAGAATATTCATTACTTTTTGGTAGAAAAATTTATACCACTGAACTATAATAATATTAATAATATTAAGATGTTTCATCAAAAACAATATAAGAACTATTGCCGCTGTCATGCAATAAATAATTTTTTAGGTTATGATGCTATATCTTATCAAACTTTTGATACTTATTGTGACGAGTTTGATATTAAGAATAGTATGCCTCTGATAAGTAAGAATAACCAATATTTTTACAACAATGGAGGGAATGATAATATTTTTGGTTACATCTTACAAAAATTAAAATATCATTGTAAATTAGAAACTTATTATATGGACAAAAATATACTAAAGAACATAAACTTATCTACAGTAGAAGGATTTTTTATCTTTAACAGTCATCATACTTGGTGTATTAGAAAAGTTAAAGGAGAGTTTTATATGATTGATAGTTTAAAATGGATGATAACTCGATTAAATAATGAGAAATTATCTAATTATTTAAAAGGTTGTAGTGGTGTAATTTCAATTACTCTAAAATAAACCAGTAACTTCATTAAAAGTATATACTCCCATTGATGCTCCCATAGCACCTAATGCGACTATTAAGTAAGGATTGGTACATTTTCCTCCAAATTTAGTACTAAATATTTTATTAACTATCCATTCAGTTAATTCTTTTTGAAGATAATAAAATGGGTTAAGATGTTCATTAATAACTTGGAAAAGATATGCACCAATGAATAACATAGGTTCACCTATAACAGGAACCATTCCCAACATACCTATAACATTACTAACAATAGGTACATAACTACTAACTAATAATACAATATCAGTAATACCAACTTGAATCATAGCATTTTTGAATGAGAAATATAATTTAGAAAATACATTTAAACTTCCACAGTTTTTACTGAATCTTTTATATTCATCGTAAACAAAAGGCATTAATTTGAATAAATGGCTTAATAAAAACCACACATACATATTAAGTCCATATTCTTCATCAAGCATATTAAGAACTGGGTTAGTAACAACGAATGCTATAACTACCATTAGAGATACCATTAAGGCACTGTTAAATTCATATTTTAGAGAAGACCATTTTTTATTCCACCAATCGCCAACTTTATTAAACATATATATAATGGTTTATAAAATTTTTAAAATAATTTTTAAAAATATTTTTCTGCAATCATACCTTCGAATTGTTTTAAAACTCTACCATTAGATATAGTTATAATTTCAAAATTAAGAAGAGATAGACTGTTTGTTTCTGCTAACTTCTTTTTTAAAATTCTAAATAATTTTTCTGTAATATATAGAGTTTTAATAACCATATTTGTTATACCTTCTGATATCTCGTTTCTCCCAAATAGAAATTTATGATTTACCTTTTCATTAGCAATATTACCTAAAATATCTTTCTCTAATCTAGCTATATTTTTTTCTTCTATAATTTGTTGATAATACTCTATAATATCATCGTTTGTAACTGATTTACTTTTAATGAGATATGATGGTTTATTTTTATCTAGGTAACTTGAAATACCACAATAAATTGATAATCTATTACTAGGTTTATCAATATCATCAAATTTATCTACAGAAATTTTTTGCTCAATTTTAACTTTATTATAATCAACTGATTTAATAGTAACTTCTTTATTATTGAAATGATATACTAAAATATTTAATTCAGTTGAAAATAATTTTTCAAGATAATTAATCATAAATTTACTGTCATGTTCAAACATATTTGGTGACATATTCCAGGTAGATGCTAACATTAAATCCTCTTCAGAAAATGGAATAATATGACAATCTTTTTGATTTGCTAAAATGAAATAATTAAATTTTTCTTCATATGTTCCATTTTCAATTGTAGTTTTTATTTCATAAATAATATCATTGGCCATTTTTCTTTTATAACTATCTTTAATAGATTTATTTACTTTTTCCAATTTATCTGAAAGAAATTTTATTGCTTCAGATAAATTATAATTATAGAAATACATGGTATAATGTGAATCTGATTTTCCAGAAGAACGATAATTTTTTAGTGTCTGTGACATATATTTATTATTATAAATATATTATTCATTTTTTTTTAAATTTCTATAGAAACAGTGTTAATAGGATTATTAGTAACATCTGTACTAATATTATCAGGTATTACTGGATGTTGAGTTATATAATTATTACCTATAAAGAGTTTTTTTAAATTTTTTGAAAGTGTTCCTATTTCTGTCAAGTAATTATTACATAAGTAAATTTCTTCTATATTATCAGGTAATTCCGGAAAAGTTTTAAAATGATTATCATTTAAAATAAGTTTTTTTAAACTTTTAGGAATTTCCATATATTCTAAAGAATTAATTAAATTCATAGATAAATCTAAAATTATTATACCGTCTGGAATTACTGGTGGATAATTTAGAGCACAATAGTTAATTTCAAGAAATTTGAGATTACTATTAAAATCACCAAAAGTAACAGATTCTATTGCTTCTAATCGAATATGTTCTATTGAATTAATAGATGATAAAACATTTATATCTAATTCTTTGATATCAGATATAATAACACTAATTATTTCTTTTTTTAATAAAGTAAGAAAGTCAACAGTATTAACCTCTATATAATCATCTTCGTTAATACAATTAACATTATCAAACCAAATAAGATGGTCCATAATTATTTCCTCATTTGAAATTGGTTTTAACATATTTCTAGTAGCATAAGATATTGGCATTATAAGATAAATAAACTAATATTTAAATCCCCTTAATTTCTATATTATCTTCTTCAATGCCATTTTCCTTGAGAAGGACAATCAACTCATCCACACACTCTTTAGAAAGATGGAAGACTAGTTCTTTGACGTTTTTCCCTGTAGCTTCATCAACATCTCCTGATTTATCATATACTCTACCAAACACTTCATTCTTTTTAAGAGAGCCATTACATGCTAACTTTTTTTTCATCTGTGAATGATATCCTTTAAGAGTAGAAATGTCAATATCCCACCCTGTCATATAAGTATTAATTGTTCTTCGAACCTTCTTGGTCCAAATCAATACGTGTTGTTCTGACTCTTTCATATCGTCAAAACTAGTAAAATTATTATTTAGTTCAAATAAATCCATATTAGTATCATATAAGATGATAATATCAATTTTTTTTATTTTTTGAAATTATTCATAAATGAATAAATTTATGCTACAAGAACATAGTTTTTCCATGAGTTTTTACTACTTTTTCCTAATTTTTCAGAAAGATATTTTTTGAATACTTTTTTATCTGGTTCATCTTCTTGATAATTTTCACTAAACCAATTTACAAATACTTCATAACTTTCTTTAGTACTAAGTTTAGAACCAGACTCTTCACGAATATGAGTTAGGTAAAATTTTTCTAATGGATCCTCTTCATCTTCTTCTGAAGCAGAATCAACATCAACCATATCACTTTCAATCATAGATGCAACATCATTTACTGAATCACTAGTTTGAACATTTGTTACATTTGTTTCTTCAACATTTGTTTCATTGCTATAAAGATGATTAACTAGAGAAAGTGTTTCTGGGAAATTAGAGAATCCTTGTTGAACATAATCTAATTCTTTACTTTGTTTAGCGTAAAGTCTAAGTCGTAAGATTACACTATTGTAAAAGGTAGGTTCTACATTAAGAAGAAATTGAGTTAATTCTTTAGAAAAACCAACTTCAACCATCATGGTAATTAGTTCAGCTTCTTTAGTATCAGATACCAACATATTCATAGTATCTTTATTAAAATTAAATGTTTTTAGATTTTTTTCGAATGTCATTAATCAATAAAATATTTTATATTTAAATAGATATATTATATTATAGTAATGTTTCCTCCCGAAGAATATTTTGGAAATATAGAATATAAAAGAAGCATTCTTCATAAAAATAATAAAAGATTAGAAGAATTAGCTACACAAATGAATTTTAGATTAAACGAAGGTAATGGGAAAGCTACATACTATATTGGTGTTGAAGACAATGGAAAAATATTATTTCAATCTGATAAAGTATTAGAAGAATCTTTAAATAACTTTAAAAAAATTTGTAAAATAATAAAATCTGTTATAATTTCTATAAAAAAACAAAAATATTATTATGTTATTAATATATCAAAAAAAAATAAAAAATATAAAAACATAATGATATTACTACTTGGTGATACCTATACTGGTAAAACTAGTTTTTTAGCAAATTTAATAAAAAGAAAAATAGGTATGAGAAATAATCTTTTTATGTTAAAACATAAACATGAAATTCAAACAGGAAAGACATCTAGTTTTACCTATCACAGATTTACATTTAATAGTGTAAATTATATATTTATTGATACTCCGGGAGACAATAAATATATTAAAACTACTAATAAAATAATAGAACAAAGTAGATTTAATATTGTATTATTATTTTATAAAAAACAACAATATTGGAAATATGAAGATAAATTTCAAAAAATATTTTATCAAAGACAAACACCCATATTAAGAATAAATTATCATAGCAATTTTAATAATTATCCAAAATATAATAATTTTGAAAAAATAAATAGAAAAGTTTTTTTTAAAAATATTAATTCAATAGCAAAAATCATTAAAATTATGGAATCTAACAAAGAATATAACAAATTAAATATAATTAGTAATACAGTTACAGATATTGGTAATATTATTTCTGGATTTGTTTATCAAGGTAAATTTAAACAAAATGATATAGTAGCTTATATTATTAAAGATAAGACTGTTAAATTTAAAATAAAATCAATTCATTTTAATGAAAGAGAAATTAGTAAAATTAATATGAATAATTTTTGTTCCATATTAATATCAAATGAAATTAAAATTAAAGGTGGTTATATATTTAGTTAAGATATAATCCTGGTACTGGATAGATGTCAATACCAACACGTTTTTTGTTATCTCTTTTATAGTAGTCAAATTTAGCATGATAATGATTATATTGATCTTGATAAATAATTTTGTGTAAATTCATAGCATAATTTAATTTAACGAAATTTTTAACAGCATCTTTATAATCATCTCCGTCTATTTCCATAACAATTGGTGAAACAATGTTAAATAGCATATATTATAATTTAGAAAAAAATTATAATTTTTATAGACTTTTTTATAATTTAGAAAAAAATTGATATTCAATAATATATTAATTTTAATATATTATGAAAAATCTAGTTGGTTTTATCTATTGTGAAACAAATGGTTTACATGACACTGTTCCTAAAAAATTAGATGATGGTAAAGTTATTAATGTAGTTCCTCCTGTTAAAAATACTTTTAAAAATATGTTTATATTTGCTAGACTTATAGTTTTAAATTATAGCATTGGTTACTATGAAAATCAAAAATATGTAGAAACTAAAAAAGAACGGTTAATTATTAAACCTAAATCAATTAATTTTAATGAGGAGGCTATGAAATATCATGGTATAACAATGAAAAAAGCAATGAAAAAAGGAATTGATTCACTTGAAGCAATGGAAAAATTTACAAATGATTTTAAATATGTAAATTTTATAGTATCACATAATGTAGATTTTCATATTAAAACTCTTCAAACAGAATTAATGCGTAGTTGTTTATATTTTGATTTTTCTAAAAAGAAAATTATTGATATTATTAGTTTTAATCATGACCTTAAATATCCCAGTTTAAAAAAATTATCAGTAGAAATTTTAGGAAATGATTATGAAAATAAATCAGCAAAATATAATCTTACTATTGTAAGAAAGATATTTATTAAATTATATCAAAAACATGAGAAAAATATTACAACTAGCGTGGAAGAGTAATTTTATCAAATTTTAATTTAGCAAATAGTAACAAAAAATTACATACTAATGTTGATATGTTTGCTAATATTATAGGAATTGAATCTATTAAATAACCATACGTTATAAATAAAGTTGATGTAAAAGCTTGTAAAATAAGAAATAAATATGAAATGGCTTTAGTTTCTTTTGTTTTAAATGTCTGATGTACTTGTGGAATAAATAGTATTGATAAGAAACCAGCTGCGATATAGCCTATAATATCTGAAAGCATTAATTATATGTATATTTAATTCTTAAAAAGGTTTAATTAAACTGTTACATTACCAATTCGATACATTTTAATTTTGTTTTTATATATTATAGGCATGTTACATGGTACTGGTTCCCATCTCATATCTTTATATTTTTCACAAGTTTTTTTATTAATAAAATCAAGGCATTCATGATTAACATTTCTACATGAACCTAATCTTTCAGGAAATTTCCCTTTTTTTTTTATATCATAATAATTACAAAATTTTCTAGGAAATTGTTCATCTGTAAGTAATCTTTCACTATTAAGATTTTTTTCTAAATCATTATCACAATTAGTTTTAGTGTAGTGATAGTAAAAACCATCTTCATCTACTTTTTTTTCTACCAAACAACATTTTTTTTCATTTGAATTTAAATAATATGTATCATCTAAATTCTCTATTAATCTTGCAAAAATTAGTAATAATATTAGTATTAATAATATTTTTTTTAACATTAATATGATAAATAAAAATTATTTTTAATTAATATAAACTTTTGAAAGACTATTATAATAATTACATAAATTTAATGGAAAATTCTCATTATTTATATTAAATTTATATTTTTCTTTACTTTTGTCATCACATTTTATTTTATTATAATGATGAAATAATTTAGATTTATCTTCTATTTTTTCTAAACAACATTCGTTATCTTCTAAATTAACATAATAGGTGTTATCTATTGATTCATTTAAAGTCATTAATATAATATTAAATAATAAAATAACAAATAATATTTTTTTTAACATTATATTATGATATAAAAAAAATCAAACATATCTAATTGAATTACAATCTAGACAAGTAATTTTAAATTTTCTAATACTATTATCTCTACACATAATACTATTAAAACCTTTACATTGTGTACATCTAACATATTTTTCGGAATAATCTCTCATTATTTTTTCAATTGAAGTACTATTTATTCTAACACTAAAAATAATACCATCAGATTTCTTTGAAGTTTTCCAATTAGCATTTCCATTAGTTTCTTTACTAACAAAATCAATAAAATATGTAGGGTCACGGTTAATATTCATCAAAAATCGTTTTGCATTTTTCCAAACCATTTTTTTCCCAACTTTAATTAAGTTAGGTTTATCTAAAACGATAGTTTCTGATTTACTATCTTCTGCTAATTTGCAGTATAAAATATTTAACATCTCGGTAAAAGATTCCATTAATATTATATGATAAGATAATATTTATCAATTTTTTTATGATTATTAAATTTTATAATTTTTTATATAAATTAATCATTATTACTATGTAGTTCATGAAATGCAGGAAATCCATTCTTAGCAATATATTCCATACACCTCATACAATAACCAAATGTAGCACCTGAATGTGAATTATCTTGTAAACCATTACTGATTTTTGTCACATTAGATTCGTCACAAAACATAAATCCTTTACCTTCAGGAGGACTGTAGTTGCCATATCTAGCAGACAGCTTCGAAAATCTGTCCCATAAACCTCAACACGAGGCCATAAATTATAATCTTTTGGAAAAGTAGACATTAATATTTTAATTGTTATATTTTTCAATTTTTAAAATTAAAGTAAAAATTGAAAATGTTACCGCTATTATGTCCTATAAATCAAGATTTATTGTCAATGCTCAAGACGTTAAATAAAGCACTTTTACGGGTTATACCCGTTTTTCTGGCAGGATTGTACTACACCATACAGACTTTATGTTTGTATGTTGGGTTAAAACAACAGAGTCTGACACGGATTGTAATTGTTGGGTTTTGGTCAATCTTGCATCTGGTTGCATGGTTAGTTGGAAACAGTAGTCTTGGTCTATTTAAAGGGACCATCGACCGTTACCTTAATAACAACAGGGTAACTAAAACGCTGGCTGGGATTATCCCATTAGTTTTAGCAGCTTGTCTAGTTACTGCGATTGTTGCTGGTGAATACGTAGTACCTTGTGTCATATTAAATATGGCTATTGGTTTCCCTTGTATTGCTGCTGCTGATGCCTTTGCGGATGATACTATTTCCAAGATGTTATCTGACAAATATTTTGGTGTGGTACAGTATATTGCAACTAGTATAGTAGGTAAGGGATTGTTTGCATTAATGGCAGATAACATCACTAGTAATGGTAATATGGTGTTTTATCTTGGCTGGATTTTTGCAATCGTAGGTATATTTATTCATCTATACATTGTAAAGGTATCTGAAAATAGTGTCTCTAATGATACTACTATCAGGAATAAGTCTGGAATTACTTCTTATTCTTTCTTATTGTTTACACCGCTTATTCTTAAACTGTGGGAATCTATCTTTACTGACGTTCCTCTATCGTCATTGAAATTTATTGCCCCTTTATTGATGTACAATGATACACCTATAACAAGTAATACTTCAATTTCATTTGTTGAGGTAACTGTAGGACTGTTAATGTCTATTCTTGTCAGCACATCTTTTAGTGGATTGAAGTTCAAGGATCTATGGAGAAAGTATATGAAAATCCACGGAATATCTACCATAATTCGAGTAGTTGTTATGATTATGTTGTATTATCTTTCTCCTATATCTAAGGGTAGTGGGGATATTACGGGTACTTTCAGTACTTCGAGCGGAAAGACTTTAGTATATCATATGAGTTCAACTAATTTGTCGTATTGGCAGTTACTATTTACTCTTATCATAATAGCTAACACTGCAGTAGACGCGATTAGTAGTGTGCTATTGATTATGCTACTCAAAGGCTATTCTAGAAAGCATGTGATGAGGTACTCGGTATTGGATGGTGTAGTTAGAGTGTATACTTTTGCTGCTATGATGCCAATAATCAAGAGGAATAGAATGTTATCTATGTACAGCTCTTCTGGTAGTATTATCTTTACCTTGATTGGAGGAATTGTAGTATATGGTTTGATTCAAGCGAGAGGACATCTTAATATCAACCATTTTGAGATGAAATCTGATTAAACCCAGATAATTATTATTTTATTCTATTGTTAAAAAATTTTCACCATTATATATATATGAAAAATTTTATAAATATATTATTAATAATATATTTATATTTACTACATTATAAAAAAGAACATATAAATAAACTTATAATTGATATTAAAAACCATCTTAATACATTAAATTTAAAACCTAAGGAAAAAAAGAAGATTAAAATAATATTAAATTTATTTTCAGAATCATCAGAAATTAAATTTGAGAGAAATTTAAATCCAAGAGAAATAATTTATTATAGAATAGATAATTATCAGCATTTTAAAAAACCTAAAACTTTTAGAATATGTTTTGGGAGTTGTAATGTAAATATTAGAAATAAAACAATTTGGGAAGACATTTCCAGTTTTTCACCTAATTTATGGATTTTCATGGGAGATAATTACTACAATGATTATCTTATTCAAGAAGAACAAGTATCAGAAAAAGATAGTGATATATTATTAAATCACCTAGAT
>Ga0206131_10001458_pt1 | contig 30383 bp, 47 predicted proteins | sample Helgoland_Spring_FD_148636 | JGI IMG/M metagenome (GOLD analysis project Ga0206131, IMG submission 148636) | Pelagic subsurface seawater microbial communities from Kabeltonne, Helgoland, North Sea - Helgoland_Spring_Bloom_20160517_1 | ecosystem: Environmental > Aquatic > Marine > Epipelagic ...
TTGCTGATTCAAGTTCGTTGAATTTAAATCTTCCGAACATGTCAGGATCATATGCGACAGATAGAGTTAGGTCAGGGCAGTTAGAATGCTCTATGGCAATTGGTGGTTCTGTTAATTTAGAGTTTGGGGTTGTTGGTATCATTAATCAGAACGGACCATATTCGAGTAATACGGGTGAATTGCCCGATTACTGGGAAGATGAAGGATTAGTAAAAGATGTGGGTGTATACGGCAAAATTGTCATACCGTTGAACGCACCAAAGAAACGACTTGATTGTAATCGATTATACGAATTAGAGTTAGAGGCACGAAGAATCGAAGTGATGAAGTTAAAACAAGAAATAGCAAACTTGAGGGCATTAAAGTTTGAGGATGAGGAATAATGGCAGAGTTCGAATTTGCGGGTACAACGTTTCGTGGTGGCAAGATGGCAGTTATATTGACTGCACTCTCTACACTGGGTGGTGGTGCATGGGGTGCGTTTGAGTTCTATGCTGATTACATGGACATGAAAGAGATCATTCAGAACATTGACACCAGTGCCATCGAAGCAAGGAACAACGAAATCGAGATTAAACTCGATGCAGTACAAGAATCTGTGGGAGAAGCAACTGACTACTCTCGCAGTATCAAGAACGATCTAAGAGACGATTTCAACAGGATGGAAGGTAATGTTGATCGTATCGAAGATCAAAACAGAGAGATGCAAGATGATGTCAGAGACATGATCGACAAAGCATCTGAAAGGTTTGACACAAAGAGAGAAAGTCTACAAACTGACACTGAATTGAAGATTAACGCATTAGAAGATAGATTAAATAAAAAAATACAAAATGTATTAGACAATCCTCTCGCAGATTAGGAGAAAATCATGCGAGTACATGTAACATTTACAAATGGATCTTCGTTATTCGGGCATATGAAAATAGCATCCAATCACGCATTAGGCGATGTGTTGAATGATGGTTCAAAATTTATAGAATTCCAACGCCCCAGTGGAACACCAGTCCAACTGAACAAAAATGCGATTGCATATATTGTGGAATCCCCTGATGAAGACTTATAGCACAAAGTTTTTGATAGTTTGTTCTATGGGTTTAATTGTTGGTCTTATTTTAGGGGGAATATATGTATTATTTAGTTCACACTCATTATAACGGGTACACAGTGCACGAACATAAATATATGACGTTTGACGAAGCATTAGTTGATTACAACACATATACGCTTTCTGGTCTGAAAGAAGGCACACCCTACCAATGTAAGAAGACGATGTACATTGTAGACGGTGGTCTTTACTTTGAGTATGTTGGAAAGGCATATCGGGGACCACCCGCTGATTAAATCTTAAAGGTGTAACGTTTCTTATAAATAACGTTGAATTTAAATAAAACGGAGAACCGCATGGAAATGATTTTAGAGTTAGCAATGACGTTTTGGCAATGGGTAATTGTCGGTGTCATTGTTCTTGCTGGTTGGGTGTGTACACACTTTGACGGGCAAGGAGAAGAGCGTGTAGGGTTTAAACATGACACTATGCCTAAGATGATGCCTTTACCTATTGGCACCGCCAACAAAGGGTTCTGGAAGGGCGTTTGGTTGTGGTTGATGGGTGTGCGTCAGTGGGAGATCGCAGAAGACTGGCATTTCGAAGTCAATGGTCAGAAGCATGTCATTCCTGCGGGATTTCAGTTTGATGGTGCTTCAGTGCCAAAATTTCTTGCCACATTTTTATCACCAGTAGGTGTTTTGTTGATGGGCGGGTTAGTTCACGATTACATCTACAAATATGCTACACTTTTGAAGGACACCAAGAAGCGACCCAATTGTGGTGTAATGACGCAGAAAGAAGCAGACCTTCTGTTCCGTGATATCTGTATTGAAGTCAACGGTTTCAAAGTGTTGAACTATCTTGCTTACTGGTCACTCCGTCTTGCTGGTTTCGTAGCATGGAACGGGCACACCAAGCGAGGCACTCAAATTGGGTAAACCCTCTATCATAGAATACATTACGATGCGGCAGATGAGTCTGCAAGAAGAAGCAGCGAAATGTCATGATCAGTACGACAGAATGTGGTATAACAAAATGATCACAGAACTGTATTGGGTAGAAATGCAAATCAGGGGCAGAGAAGAGTTCGACTCTAGCTGCCCGTTACCAAAGGAAAAAGCACAATGATGGATGTAGCAAAAATATATGCAAAGAAAATTATGTCAGAACGGACTTCTTTTGACGGTTTGACATTAATCGCAATCTGTGGTAGTATAGTCCTATTCGGCGGTATTGTAAAGTTAGCAGCATGGGCAGGTCTTGCTTATGGATTGTGGACGCTTCTGAAAACTGAGAAGTAATGTCATATTCCAAACAAGTGATGGACCACTACGAGAATCCTCGTAATGTGGGAAGACTAGATAAAGATGAAGCAGACGTGGGCACTGGCATGGTTGGTGCCCCCGCTTGTGGTGATGTGATGCAATTGCAGATCAGAGTGAATGATGATGGAATTATCGAAGATGCTAAATTTAAGACCTACGGATGCGGAAGTGCTATCGCGTCTTCCTCCCTTCTTACCGAATGGGTTAAAGGTCGCAGTCTTGATGAAGCTGGGAGTATTAGAAACACCCAGATCGCAGAAGAACTCTGCCTCCCTCCCGTCAAAATCCACTGTAGTGTGCTTGCAGAAGATGCGATCAAAGCAGCAATAGAGGATTATAGACAAAAGCATGAAACTATTTCAAACGCTGAATGAAGAAGTATTTACATTATTTGCTGCAAGGCATTATTATAACCCAACTTGCATCGATGCCGATGAGTTCCATGAAGATATTAAACGTTTCAAGTACATAAAACGTTTATTGAATCGGTATTGTAATGATGGCAAACTTTCCGAGAAATTGATATTCAATCATCTGGTGATTATCTTCAATGTGTTTGGACAAGATGCGGGAATTAAAATGCTTGAGTATAAAATAGATGAAAAACAATGGGGAATTATTAATCCTTTTTTAACCTATCTTAAAATAGTTCCCAGTGATAAATATAGAAAGGTACCACACGATCCAAATGTGGTTAACATTTTAAGGAAATTCTAATGTCTTTATTGACAAGAGCAGGCGATTTAGTATATACCTTTCGGTTTTTAAAACTGTTGGTCACTAATTTTGAAGATACTGATGCGTATAAAAACGGCATCATCGACGAATCCGGTAAAAGGATTAAAACAAAATTTATTACCACTCCTGCCGAAAAATCATCATATACTCCATTTCACAAGTTAGTCTTCAATATTAAAAAGATTATGGCAAAAGCACCAGGAGGAGGATCAAAACTTGCTTCTTATGCTGCTGCTTTATTTCTATTGAAAGAAGAGTATAATTTAACCGATAAGCAGTTAGACAAGATCTTGCAAGCATCCGATGTGGATATGCTAGAACTTATCGACGAGCAACATAATTGGTTTTTGTTAGATAATCACCAACTTTCACCTGGCATGTATCGTGTTCGCAATGAAAAAGTTATTAGCGAGACTTGGGACGAGATAGTTAACCCCAAAGATAAAATACGTATAGTAGATAATTCTTTCCCAGTGGGAGAGGTATTTGGTATTAATGTCTATGAGGGAGTACATATAAATACAGGTAAGAAAATTCATTTCACACTCGGAGAAATATACCGATGAAATCTTTCAGAGAATTGTTAGAAGAACCAACTATGACCACAGGTGATGCTGGTATCCCTAACGATACCAAAGACATGATGCCTAAAAAGAAACGTAAAAAGAACATTGTAACACGTGGATATATAGAGATTATGGGAAAACGTAAAAAACAAGCGAAATAATATTATGTTAGAACACGTGAACGATCCAACACTCTTTGAACCAGAGGTTGAAGATTATATTAGATTTAAAGGCAAAGACGAGACAGAATTTAAAACCAACAAAGCATTCCTTCATATCCCGAGAACGGGCGGTAAATCAATAAAAAAATTATTGTGGCATACTGACCAAGCAAATTATTTACGTAAGATTCATCTAAAACAATCTGTTTCTGATTCGTGTAAAGAATGGGGAAGGTCTATCAAAACTTTCCAATATCCGCCAGGAAGTCTGTTCATTCATCATCCGATGACTAGTTGGAAACCTGAATTCTTAGATCAACATCAAGTGTTTACCCTAATAAGAAATCCATGGGCAAGACTTGCTTCTCACTATTATTTTTCTTTAATGTTCTCCGTCTCTTTAAAATATGTTGAACCCGGAATACTACATGATCTAGGTTTGCTCGGTAACAAGTATGGTATACAGGGAAAATATTCAGGTGGACTATTTCCTAAAACGACAGGTGAATTGCCTGACATGTTCTCGTCCGAAGTGATGCCATGGTCTTTTGACGAGTGGCTTGACATTAGGAATAATCCGTATTATAATGACCCTGTCATGTGGGGTTATAGACAAATTTCTCCTACTATTAACTTCTGCACACAAAAATCCTACGTACTGGATTACCCAGTCGATTGCTTACGATATGAACATATCGACCATGATATAGGTAATTACCTTGGGTTAACAAACCTTTATAAAAATAATACTGATATGGATACCTGCCCAACAGGTAATGAAGCTGCAGCATATAATAAAGGGGATCATGTCAAAAACAGAATAGATTATAAAAAACTATATAATGATAGGCAAATTCAATTGGTAGCAGATATGTTCTCCGAAGACATCGATCATTGGGGATTTGATTTTGATACAGGAGCAACACGAAATGTTGTATATTAAATTATTTTTATTATTCGGTGCCATTGGTGCCATCGGTGGTGGTTATGCTTATCATCAAGTTACTGTTTCTAAGTTCGAAGCAGGTATTGCCAAACTAGAAGCAAACAACCGCACCCTCAAAGAGAATCAGGTGCAGTTGGACATTGCCATCAACACGGCAGAAGCATCACTCAAAGCAGCAGAAGAGAACGCTAAGAAATCAGAAGCAGCAATGAGTGCCCTCACTTCTCGCAACCAAGAGTTGAATCGTGAGAAGCAAACCTACTTGAAGATCTTCAAGGACCACAACCTTACCCGTCTTGCTCGTGCCAAACCAGGCATGATTGAGAAACGAATAAATAATGGAACACAGAAAGTGTTTGAGGCATTAGAAAATGATACGAAAGAACTTATGGATATTGATGATACCGATGCTGGCGAGTTGTCAGATGCTCCCAAGACTGGAGTGGGGTCCGAAACCGATAGTGGTTCAACCGGAACCACAGATAGTAACGGTAACTGAGAAGGTACCTTTACGGATCTACCAACCACCTCTTCCCCAAGAGATTGATTTACTCAGCGTAAACTTCTTTGTCATCACCGAAGAGAACCTCGAAGAGAAATTCAAAGAGATCGAGAAGATGCTCGATGGGCAGTTCGTTGTCTTTGCTCTGACCCCCGATGGTTACGAGAAGATGGCAGAGAACTTCCAAGAAGTTCGACGTTACGTGAGACAACAGAAAGAGTTGATCATCTACTACCGTGAAGCAACCACCGAGTCCGAAGGGACTACCGCAAAAGAATGGAGTGAAAATAATGAAAGTAGCAATAACGGGTCATAGTAGTGGAATTGGTCAAGCAGTTTATAAGCAATTACTTATTAGCAGTTATGACTGCGAATTTAAATGTTATTCTCGTTCTAATGGTTTCGATCTAGCACACGATTATCAAACTGTTGTCGATGATATTATCGAATGGGATGCTGATTTTGTTTTTAACAATGCTTGGGTATGGGGTAATAAAGCACAATTAAATATCCAGAAAGCATTATACGTAGCATGGGCAGACAGAGAAAAAAGTGTTATAACAACAGGGTCTTCCAAAGGACTATATGCTCGTTTCATGCCAAAAGAAGAATTAGAAACAGATTCCTATTCAGTAGAAAAACGTGAGATAGAGGACCATGCCATCCTTGCTAGTCTGAACTGGCCATTTAAAAATAAGTGCAGAGTACAAACTGTAAACTTTGGTATTGTCATTACAGGTTTGACTGAGGGTCTTGAAGACTTATCCGGTTATATCAGCGCAGAAGGTGCCGCAGATATACTAATAGATCTGATGGAACCACGTTCTTATCTTGTTCCATCTCAAATGATCACACATCAATTTGCAGACAGACAAGATATACCAGCAATGGTTATGGACAAAAATATGCGTAACTCAATTGAAAAGAGTTGGCAAAATAATACTTGACTGAATCTTGATAACACTATATAATAGTTCCACTATAAAAAATTAAACCTTGACGAATGAGGACGCTTTCATATGCCCAGTAATTATCTACCCACGAGTTATCAAGAATTTATCCACCTGTCACGTTACAGCAGATGGTTACCAGAAGAAGGGAGGCGAGAAACGTGGGAAGAAACAATCGGGCGTTACTTTGATTTTTTCACCGAACACCTCTGGGATACCTGTGAATACAAACTACCTGCTAAACTCCGCAACGAACTAGAAGAGGCAGTACTCACACAGAAAGTCATGCCATCTATGCGTTGTCTGATGACTGCGGGTGAAGCACTCAAGCGCGAGAACATTGCTGGTTATAACTGCTCATACATCGCAGTAGACAAACCTTCATCGTTTGATGAGATCCTCTATGTGCTGATGAACGGTACTGGTGTTGGGTTCTCGGTAGAACGACAACACATCTCACAGATGCCACGTGTAGCAGAAGAGTTTCACGATACCGACACCACTATCGTTGTGGGCGACAGCAAACTCGGTTGGGCAAAGGCAATGAAAGAACTTGTGGGTCTGTTGTATGCAGGGCAAGTCCCAGCGTGGGACATGAGCAAAGTTCGTGAGGCAGGTGCACCGTTGAAGACCTTTGGTGGTCGTGCGTCTGGTCCTGCGCCATTGGTATCTCTGTTTGAATTCTGTGTTGAGACTTTCAAGGCTGCTGCTGGTCGCCGGTTGACCTCAGTAGAGTGTCACGATATTGTCTGTAAGATCGCAGAGATTGTAGTGGTTGGTGGTGTCCGAAGAAGCGCCCTAATCAGTCTGAGTAACCTCTCAGACGACCGTATGAGACATGCTAAAGCAGGACAGTGGTGGAACGACTACGGGCATCGCGCACTCGCAAATAACTCTGCTGCATACACTGAGAAACCTGATATCGGTATTTTTATGGACGAGTGGAAAGCACTCTACGATTCCAAGTCGGGGGAACGTGGTATTTTCAATCGTGAGTCTGCTAACAATGCAGCAATCAAGTCTGGTCGAAGGGAGGTGGGTGACCACGAGTTTGGCACCAACCCTTGTTCTGAGATCATTCTTCGCTCTCGTGAATTCTGTAACCTATCAGAGGTTGTGGTTCGTGCGGGTGATAACCGCGAGTCGCTACTTGAGAAAGTCCGACTCGCAACTATTCTAGGGACGTTCCAGTCCTCACTAGTGAACTTCAAGTATATCTCGAAGACTTGGAGCAAGAACTGTGAAGAGGAACGTTTGCTTGGTGTGTCTATGACTGGTATCATGGACAACAAGTACACCAATGGTAAGTTGGGTAACCTACCAGATCTGTTGGAAGAACTCAAAGCAGAAGCCGTTAAGGTGAATGCTGAGTTGTCTAAGAAATTAGGAATCAACCAGTCAGTTGCCATCACATGTGTGAAACCCTCTGGTACGGTCTCACAACTCGTGGACGCCGCTTCTGGCATACATGCACGACATAACCCTTACTACATTCGCACAGTGCGTGGTGATAAGAAAGATCCACTGACCAACTTCATGATTGATAAGGGCTTCCCTGTTGAAGACGATGCAATGAACCCTGCAAACACCGTTGTGTTTTCATTTCCTGTGAAGGTAGACAAGGGTGCTGTATTCCGCACCGATATGACTGCCATTGAACAGTTAGAAATGTGGTTGATCTATCAGAAGCATTGGTGCGAACACAAACCATCTGTTACTATCTCTGTCAAAGAACATGAGTGGATGGAGGTGGGCGCGTGGACATATGCCAACTTTGATTACATGAGTGGTGTATCGTTCTTACCGTTCTCTGAGCATACATATAAGCAAGCACCTTATCAGGACACTGATGAAGCAGGATACAAAGAGTTGTTGAAGATTATGCCAAAGGATATCAACTGGGCAGATCTAGCAGAATACGAAGCAAGCGATACCACAGTAGGTAGTCAAGAACTTGCTTGTGCTGCTGGTAATTGTGAGATCGTATGAGCGATCCATACCCTTGGAATTTTCACTGCCCATCATGTGATGTCAACATGTCGTTGGTGGTGCAGGATTGTGACGAGACCCCAGTGTTTTGTCCAATGTGTGGTGATGATATGAATGAGGAATGGCATGAGGACTACGAATAGAGTTGTGATATGGAGTGTCATTGATGGTGATGATGCTAGTATCCATCAGTTAGATTGTGATAATAACACATCCATTCTAATCTCTCTTAAAAATTTACTATCGGATTTAAACGGAACATGGCAGAGCAAGGATTTACTTCCTGCTCTGTCTGATTTGATCCTGACAAAAAAATGGGAAGTCCCATCATATGTGGTCTGTAAAACCTTAGATCAGGTTCACGGTAGAGATGTTAAATTACCAATCGTATTTCAAACCCTATATGACTTCTTAGACATATGGAAAAAAACAATATCTGTTGAATGCATCACTGTACCCTATCATCAACTTCTTACCTTCTCTGCATACTATCAAAACCCTTTAAAGGAAGGCGCTGTTGTCTATTCTGTGGGCGAACGTGTTGATGGATCCTACATGGCAATGTCGCAATTTAAAAATGATAAATGTGTACATAGTGTAAATATTAGATGGAAAGGAACACCAACCGCAGTACTAGGTTGGATAGGTCATTCATCAAAACATAGTATACTTCCTGACTATGAAGGTTTCGATGAAAAGATTTTCAAAAGTTACGAGTCCAAAGTATCGAATCTTGCCTCACTCTATAAAGGTGATACCACGACAGAAGAGTTTAAAAGTCGTTGGAAAAATATTCGTAAGATGGCACATGCTATCCCAGATTACACACAGTGGAAAAGAAATAATTTTTTCGCGCAAGGGTCTCCTATTGAGGATCTTGTGAATACCGACAAGAAACGGTTTACCGTTTATGAAGATTGTAATGATGAGTACGAACGAGCAAGCATTGCTCTTAAAGGTTGCCGCACATATCTCTGGACTGTTATAGCGTCAGAAACTTCTGTTCCGTTATTAAAAGAATGTGATAATAACTTGATAATTACTGGGTTCGGATCTCGTAATATGAGAATGTGGGAATCGTGTATTAATGATCATAAAAAACCAATATATTTCTGTCAAGATCCTGAAAACATAACACATGGCATGTCTGCATGGAAAGCAGAGCAATTAGGATTTACACCATCAGGCAAATCAACTAATATTAAATCTTACTATCTAAATCGTAAAGAACCATCAATCGAACCCAAAGAGTCTAAACGTGCTCACATCGAAGAGATTTTAAGTGAAGGGAAAACTATTGCTTGGATTTCAGACACTCTTTCTCTTATCATAGGAAATTCCGAAATCGAAGGTATGGCAGATAAACTACTTGCACAAGGAGGCAAAGAGTCTTATGAGAAATGCTCTGTTATAGTCCGAGAAGATGTAGCACCTAGTAAATTTGTTTGGACTAACACATTTGCTCGATCAAAAAATAATGTCCGTCATTGTGGTAGAATAAAAAGAAACGATAAAGAGTACGCACATTTAGGAAATGATTGGTTTGAACTATTACTACTGAATCAAGACGAACATTTCTCGTTATGTAGAGCAAGCTCTAAATTTAAAGGGTTATACGCAGTACCTTTTGAAGAACTGTACACTACTTTAGATGAAGCATATGAAATGAAACAGAAACGGGGCATTGATTATTTGGTTTGTTTGAATACTAATGAACAGACATCTGGCAGATTGTATGAATGATTGGCAGTATCAAGGAGAAGTGTTTTCTCCGGATGAAGAGTTTGTTTCTAATTATCATGGATTTGTATATGAAATAGAAGAAATAGACACTTCTAAGAAATACATAGGAAAGAAAGGGTTCTGGCGTAGTAAGATTCTACCTGTCACTAAAACCCGCAAGAGACGCAAGAAGACGCTCGTAGAGAGCGATTGGCGTGTATATTATGGATCAAGTGAGGTTCTAAAAGAGCGTGTTGCGAACGGTGAAAGCCTATATAATAGAGTAATACTGAGATTGTGCAAGAGTAAGGGCGAGTGTTCTTACTACGAAGCAAAGGCACAATTTGATAATGATGTATTACTACGGGATGACTACTACAATGAGTTCATCGGTTGTAAAATTCACAGTAAGCATTTGAAATTATGATTAGATTTAGACAACACCTCTCCGAAGGGGTCAACGATCCCGCCATCTTCAAAGCAATCTTCCTCGCTGGTGGTCCCGGCAGTGGCAAATCATTCATCGCAGGTAAAACGGGTTTACCATCACTAGGTTATCGTGTTGTAAACTCTGATGATGCTTTCGAAGCGTCAATGAAGAAAGCAGGTATCGCATTAGACCCCGAAGGTATCTTCTCTGACAAGGGTCAAGAACTCCGTGGTCGTGCAAAGACTCTCACTGGTAAGAAACAAGAACTCTATCTCAAAGGTCGTTTAGGTCTTGTCATTGATGGCACAGGTCGTGATCATGCGAAGGTTGCTCAACAAGCCAAGATGATGAAGAAAATGGGTTACGATGTCGCAATGATATTCGTAAACACCGACAAAGACACCGCACTGCAACGCAACCGTGATCGTGAACGCTCACTACCTGACGCAGAGGTTGCTAAGATGTGGGACACTATTCAACAGAACGTTGGTCTGTTGCAAAACATTTTTGGTAAGAAAAACTTTTTAGTAGTCGATAACTCTGACGGCAAGGACTACAAGAAAGAGACGTTACGTGCATATAGAGACGCGGTGAAGTTTACCAATAAACCACCTGAGTCAAAAGATGCTAGAGCGTGGATTGCTAGTCAGAAGAAGGGTCGAGCAGTGCAACAGAAACTGCCTATCTAAATAATACTTGACACGTAGAGTAAAATGAGTTACTCTATAAACTATTACATTGAATGTGAGTAAATTATAATGCCAACTAACAAAGTCAGTCGTGACGTATGGGAAGTTTTCGAAGAGTTCGAGAACGCCAAGACACGTAAAGAACGTGTTAAAATTCTGCAAGACAACAGTCAACACTGGGCAATGCGAGATGTTCTGCAAGGCACGTTTGATGATCGCGTTCAGTGGAATCTACCAGGTGGTCAAGTCCCTTATACACCAGAAGCAGAAGGCGCACCTACGCCAGCAACTCTGCTAAAAAAACATCTAGACTTCAAATATTTCGTTAAAGGTTTAAGAACTAGCGAAGACTTATTGCCCGTTAGACGCGAGCGTATGTTTGTCGATATTCTCGAATCCATCGATTGCCGAGACGCAACAATTTTAGTTTCGATGATCAATAAAAAACCACCCGCGAAAGGATTAACTAAAAAATTAGTACAGGAGGCACTACCCGACTTAATCCCATAATTAATAATGTGAACTAACCCCCAAATCGATAACAAGGAGATAAATGCCTATGGTAGTAAACCAGATAGAACGTTTAAAGAAAGACTCTAGGGAACTTGGACATTATATTCACAAGTTAAATAAAAAAGGGAAAGAGGAGGCAGCATATAAGATGATTAAAAAACAAGCATTTTTAGACGCTGCCATTAATCAAGTCACGAGGGGGTGATCCTTATCTAATCGGATCCCTCTATTTTGGGGGATCCATTTTAGGATATTAATATGCCAACATACGATATGAAAAACATTAAGACCGGTGAAATCAAAGAGATGTTTATCTCTATCGCTAAGAAAGAAGAACTGCTTGCCAGTGGTGAGTGGGAACAAAAGATCCTTTCGCCTACCGCACTTGTAACTCACACAGGTAATATCATCAATAAAACCTCGGGTGATTGGAAAGATCTGTTGAAAAAAATTAAATCCGAAACGTCTATTGGAGAAAACAGTGGTTTATCTGCTGCCCAAAGACGTAAGCATGGTCTTGCTGAAAACACCATCAAGACATGAGAAAGCAATCGCAACAAATGCCTCCTATGAGGACTGCCATGCCAGACATGAAAATTCGTCTGGATCAAATGGAAACTATCGCACCTATCACTCCGCATCAAGAGGATGCATGGCAGGGTTGGCGTGATGGTGATCATCTTGCACTCACTGGTACTGCTGGCACAGGTAAGACGTTTCTTGCTATGTATCTTGCACTCGAAGAGGTGATGGACAAGAGCACACCATTTGAGACATTACATATCATTCGAAGTGTTGTACCTACCCGAGAGATGGGTTACTTGCCTGGTACTATTGAAGAGAAACTCAACGCATACACAGGACCATATCGTGCTGCTGCTACTGAGTTATTCAACGACCCAAAAGCATATGACAAGTTGGTTCACAATAATTATATCACGTTTGAGTCAACCTCATACATAAGAGGTGTGACGTATGATAGCAGTATCATTCTGGTAGATGAGATGCAGAACCTAAACTTTCACGAGTTGGATTCTGTTATCACACGAGTGGGTCAAGCAACCAAGATCGTATTCTGTGGTGATTACTATCAGAGCGATTTCAAACAAGAGAAAGATAAGACCGGTGTAAACCAGTTTTTAAGCATCCTAGACAACATGAAGAGTTTTACGCATGTTGAGTTTGGGTGGGAAGATATAGTCAGGAGCGATTTTGTTCGTGACTATATAATGACAAAAGAATGGATGGGAATTAAATGAACAGAGAAGAAATTTTTGAAACACTAAAAGTAGACGAGGGTGTCAAGTATGAGATTTACGCCGATCACCTCGGATATCACACCTTTGGGGTGGGGCATCTTGTTATCAACGAAGATACCGAATGGGGACAAGAATTCGGAACACCAGTCTCCGAAGAGAGAGTATGGGAATGCTTCGAAAAAGACCTTGACACCTCAATCAGTGAGTGTCATGTGTTATACGGCAAAGGGGTCTTTGAAGAGTTTCCCGAGACCGTCAAGCAGGTCGTGGTCAACATGATGTTCAACATGGGCAGACCTCGGTTGTCTAAGTTCAAGAAATTCAATGCAGCACTTCTTGCTAATGATTGGAAGAAAGCAGCAGTTGAAGGGCGTGACTCACGATGGCACAAGCAAGTGACCAATCGTGCTGAACGTTTGATGGTTAGGTTGGAGAGTATCTAATGGCACAGAGCATTAGTACTAATAAAGTAGAACACAAACCAAAAGGTACTTCTATTGGTAGAGGACATTTTAACTCGTCTTCTATGAATAAAAGGAAGAAAGCAAACTACAAAAAATATAGAGGGCAAGGTAAGTAATATCATGGCTAAGTATGGCAAGTTCGATCCTAAGAACAAAAAAAGAACAAAAGACAAATATAGATCAGAAAAGAAATCTACTAGACAGGTTGAAAATCAATCTTTTACACGATCTTACGTAAAATCCAAAATATCAGAAAAGTATAACGCTTCTGTATAATATAATGAGAATCGCTGGTGCTGCTGGGGAACCCCCATTTAAAAGAACTTATATTTAAAGACCCCTACCTTGCAAAGAAATGGGTTTTACGTGATAATAATATATTGGTGAGAGGAACTCCCGGAACGGGTGATTTCATGTTCACAATGTGTACTGTTTTTTATATTGCAAATTTATTAAACACTAAACTTAATATTATTTTTTATTGGAATCACGATCAACAGTACGAGCATCATTTTGAAGATCCTGAATCTATTTTTGAAAAAATAGATTATGTTCATTCTATATGTTATAAAAATGAATTAGTCACATATGAACATGTGTTTGATTTCGATGTTGATAATTTGTTTCGTGGAGAAATGCTTCTTAACTTATCGACACCTTCAAAAAAACAGATTGGAGAAAAAGGTAAGTTAACTATGCCGAAAGGTTTAAACACTTGGAAGTTTAAACCACACATTATGAATGTACCTGTAATACCTAAAAAAATTACTATTTGGCGTTTCAAATTTAATGCTGTTGCTCCTCCTGCTTGGAAAAGTACCTATACAAATAAACATTGGGATCAAGTCGTTCAGTCATTATTAAATCAAGGTTGGTCAGTAACAGAAATAGATTATAGAACTCCTATTAGAGAATCTCTTTGGCACATGCAAAGATCCGAATTACTTTTTGGTTATGATGGTATGTGGCATTATTTTGCAAGAATGTTATATAAACGAACCGTCATTACTGGTAATAACATGATAGTGACATCCCATAACCCGCAAGCATTATGTTTTTTTTCTCCTAAAATTGATAAAACTAGAAGATATGATTTATTAAACTTTGTTAAGTCCCTAGATACTAACATTGTTAGATTAGAAAATATTATAACAAAGTACATAAGCAAAGTGGATCATATAATTGAAAATTGATAGAGCAGTAATTGAAGTCAACGGTGGTTGTAACTACTCGTGTAGCATGTGCCCCCAAGACACACGCACTGGCGGTAGACACAAAGACTTTCTTAAAAAGATGACACTCAAAGAGTTTGAGGATAACGTGGCAGACTGTGCACAGCATGGTCTTCGTGTTGTCAACCTCGATGGTTCGGGTGAAGCAACACTCAACCGCAATCTACCTAAATACATTGAGATCGTGAAGAAGTATAATGCAAAGGCGTTTATCTTCTCTAATGGTTATCGTATGGAAGGGCAGTTCATGAAAGACTGTGTTGACGCTGGGTTAGACTTCTATCGATTCTCATGGATTGGTTATGATTGGAAACAATACGATAAGTGGATGTATAATCGTATCGGTGGTACATTTATGAGCACATGGGACAAGGTCAAGTCCATGCGTGAGTATGTCATCGATAGTAAATCTGATTGTGTTGTTGCTACGTATCACCTCATAACCGATAACGACAACATAGACCATGAACTCGAACACTACAAACAAATTGTCAAAGCACTGGATGTCAAGACCGAGATCTGGAAGATGCACAATTGGTCTGGTGCCTATGACGTTGGTGCTAATCAACGCAAGGGCGCGGTAAAAACCTGTGGGCGACCTTTTAGCCCTGATGTCGTTATTCGTGCTGGTGGTCTTGATGGTCAAAGAGGTGCTGTTCACCCGTGTTGCCAAGTCCTCGGTAGAGACGAAGAAGCAGTCCTCGGACACACCAGCGAAAACACCATCCAAGAAATCGTCGAAGGAGAACTCTACGAAGCACTCCGTGAGTCTCATCGATCTGGTAACTATACTAGCTATTGTGGTGATTGCGATTTTCTAGTTGATGATACAGAGGTTCTAGTGTATACTAATCATGAAAGAGATTTGATGAAGATGCATGGAACAGAATTTTCTTTGGAGGATTATAGATGAAAATAGATGTGTTGGTAACAGGTCAGTTCCCTTCTAATGGGAATTGGCGTCATTTATCTGATGCTTTATACAGGATATCGCATCATTTTGGTAGCAGTACGAAACATGATGTAATTACTCGGTATCATACTTGGAATAGAGCATCGATGAGACAAATTCTCGTTCCTACTAACGATGTGTTGAGTCATGCTAAACAGTATACCATTTACTCAGAGATGCCTCACACATATAACCCATATAAACCTGCGCCGAAGTTTGTTGATACTCCGGGATGGGATATACAATTAAAAAAACATGCAGGTAAAAATACAAACATTGAGAAATGGCCACAACCAGGACATGTAACGCGAGCATTACAGCAGGTCTCTACATGTAAACTGATAAAATCCATACCCGAATCACGGAAACCGGATCTGTTTATTCGAATTCGTTGGGACGTTCTGCTTTCATATAATTTTGATTTTGAAAAATATATTCAGAAGGCATACAATGAGGACATTGTGGTAGGATTTCATACAAGACATGATGGCGGGACTGATTGGTCTGTAACTCGTAAAACTATGGAAACAGGGCATTACAAAATAGAAGAAGCGGTAGACAGTAATCCCGAATGGCATCAGAAGGTTTATGACAGTGTAATCATGTTTAAACCAGAAGCTATTAATACCAATATTGTAGATCATTGGTTCAACACTAAAATGTTATTACCTGCGGAATGGGGTTGGTGGCAGTGTTTATGTTATTCGACAAAGAGACCTCACATGAACATTGATGGTGTGGCAGCAGTAATACGGCATATGGAAGGTGAGGCACACGTAGGGTGAAAAGATTAATATATCAAGTAAAACTTGGTAAAAATGCTAACTCGAAACTATATGATTTTTGTATAGAGAGCGTTAAAGAATATTGTAAACAACACGGTATAGATCATTTCGTTCAGACACAACCATTGGTGCGTATATCACCGGATCCTTTCATGACTAATCGAAGCAATGCTTCGTTCAAAGATCACGGTGGGTTTTTACCCATTTATGAGAAAGAGAATGCTTTCAAGCATCTTGGTGAGTATGATGAGATTGCAGTCATCGATGCAGATATTTTTATCCGTCCAAATTCTAGTAATCTTTTTGACCAGTTAACAGATAACGTTGCTTTTATGGCAGCAACAGAAAGAGATATGCCACTAACCTCCGCATACACAAACAAAATCATAAACTATGCTCGCATGCAATACACCACATTGACAGATGTTAATTGGGATTGGAATAGTAAAGGTGCTGACTATCATAACATGGGTGTCATGTTGTTTAATAAGAACTTGCTGCCTTATTTGAGAGAACAAACACCTAAACAGTTCTTGAATCGTTATGAGTTTAAAAGGTTCATCGATGGTGTAGGTGCTTGGAAGTGGAGCACAGATCAGACGCTTTTGAATTGGTGGATCAAGAAAGATCGTATACCTTTCAAGAAACTTGATTGGAAATACAACGGGTTGTTTACTGCTAATACAAAAATCAGTGAATGTGAGTTCGTTCATTTTTTCTTAAAAGACAAGTTACCTCACCGTGGAGAAGATCTTAGTAGTCTTATGCAAATGATATGATTAAATTAATACTGTTCGATCTCGATGGTGTTCTTGTGGATGCCAAAGAAATACATTATACTTCTCTTAATGAAGCACTAGGTGAATATGCTATCACACCTGATGAACATCGTAACCTTTACGATGGTAGAAAAACATACGAGAAACTGAACATGCTCACCGAGAGAAAAGGGTTGCCTGTTTCAGAACATGAAAACATATTCAATCATAAACAAAAACGTACTGTGGAGATGATGCACGATCTCCCTATCAACACTCATGCACTCGAACTGTTCCAGTACTTAGAAGATAATGGTTATATGATAGGAGTATGTTCTAATAGTATACGTAGAACTGTATTGACAGCACTTGCCAAGAGTGGGTTGATAGAGTATTGCTCAGTCATCCTATCCAATGAAGATGTGAAGAACTCCAAACCACACCCCGAGATCTACTGGAAAGCAATGAGCATGATGAACTGTCTACCAGAAGAGACAGTCATCGTTGAAGACTCTCCGCCTGGGTTACTAGCAGCAGCACGTTCAAGCGCGGCATATATAAGAGTAGTGAATACTATGGACGTGACAAAGGAAAACATTATGCCTAAATTAGAAGCAGAGATAATTAAAAATTCTTGGAAAGATCCTAAGTTAAATGTTGTAATTCCTATGGCAGGAGCAGGATCAAGATTTGCTGCAGCCGGGTATACTTTTCCTAAACCCTTGATCGATGTTCAGGGTAAACCCATGATACAGGTGGTAGTAGAAAACTTAGGATTGGATGCTAATTTTATATTCATTGTGCAGAAAGAACATCGAGAACAATTCCACCTCGACAACATGCTACCGTTGATTGCTGGTCCCAACACTACAATCGTAGAGGTTGACTGTATCACAGAAGGTGCGGCATGTACTACACTATTAGCAAAAGATATTATCAACAACGATGCACCACTGTTCTTTGCTAACAGTGATCAATGGGTAGATTGGGATCCTGTTCAGTTTATGTATGACATGCAGGAAACGTCAGCAGACGGTGGTATTGTCACTTTCAAAGCAACACATCCTAAGTGGTCGTTTGCCAAACTAGATGAGTTCGGTAACGTCCTTGAAGTAGCAGAGAAAAATCCTATCAGCGATAATGCAACAGTAGGTTATTACTACTGGAAGCATGGGGCAGACTTTGTTAGATATGCAGAGCAGATGATCGAGAAAGACATCCGCGTCAATAATGAGTTTTATGTGTGTCCTGTATTCAATCAGGCAATTGAAGATGGTAAAACTATCCGGACACATGAAGCAAAATCTATGTGGGGTTTGGGAACCCCCGAAGACTTGCTTCATTACATAGAAAACAAAGGATGAGCAGTGAGTAAGAGTGCTTTATTAATAACAGGTAGACCAGTACGTAATAGTAACATTACACACACTGAAACATATCAAGGTTTGCTTAGATGTTTTCCCAAAGATAAGTATGATTATTATTTTCAAACGTGGGAAAATAATAAAGAGTGGAAAACGTATTTTCATGAAAACCAAATAGAAGGTCCGTGTTACCTGTATCCTGAACCTATTCCGTATAACTCGTTTATTAATTACGGTAAAAAACATTCAGATATTCCAGATCAATCTTTCAATCCTAATTACAGACCATTACAGTGGTTTATTTTTGGTGATAAATATTCGACTGATCCCTATGTTATACATAAACACAATCAAATTGTTGGTACCGCTTTATTGATTGATGAAATTGAAAAACGTGTGCCTAAATTATACGATTCTTATGTCAGAACACGTTGGGATTTAATTTTAGATAACCAATATACTGACTGGGATTATTATAATGAGAATGTTAAGAGAAAACCTAGAAACTTATTTGGTTTCGAATCGCCCAAACCCGCAGGAAAAATAGGCACTCGACATTTTGCGGTACAACATCGTTTTCATGATGACTCTATGTCTGATTATTACTTGCCAGATCTAGTTATATTTTTTAATAGAACCGCAATGAATGCACAGTTAGTTTTAGATGTTAACGCTCGCGGCAATATTGTTGCAGCAGAATGGGGGTGGGGACAAGCATTGAAATATTTGTCACCATTAGACACTAATATTTATATGTTCGAATCGTCTGATGTTTTTGTTGCTAGGCACATGAACGAGGATCCAAAGTATGCATTACGAAATAATATTAAATGATACGATAGAAGTTATTGTTAAAGCAGATAATAATGAAATTATTAACCATAGTAAATATGATAGTAATTTTGCAAAAATAATTCGCTTCACCCTTGAAGCATGTCCTATATTTGAATCGTATCATGATATGTTTGAAACATATGAAATCGATACATCAGTAGATTATTTTAATGACTACAAAACAACGTATGAGAGTGATCACCACAACGCACTTAATAGATTAGTAGATTTAGATGAAGAGTTAGAAGTTATGCCTTTCCACCAGTTTGGTGGTCCGGGATATAATGAATTGACTCAACAAGTAGTTGCTCGAAACACTGCTAAGTGGGCAAAAAAATACTTAACCAAGAAGTTTATTCTAACTGATGATCCTTTCATTATTACAGGTGAAATAGCAAACGATAATTTATATTTGCAGCTTAAAGATGAAATTAATTATAACACCACTAAACAATATCTCGAAACGATTCGTCAGTTGCAGCAGCGTTTGTCCTTACAATGGTCACCGCATAATCGGAATAAAGTCGTCGGTAGTTATGATGCACATAATGCGTGGAAAGATTATGATGAGTATTTGTTTAAAGATATTTGGACCTATGATAAGATAGCATTAGATTATGGTGCTGGACCAGGAAGAAGTATAATACAATTTAGTAATAGATTTGCTCGAATTGATTGGATTGATATTGCCCCACATAACAGCACAGCGTGTAAACTTAACATCGATGATTTTCAGAAAAAAACTGGTATAATTATACCTCCTCCCGTTTATTATTACGATTGCTTGGGAGATAATATTTCAGCAGTAGATAAACTTTATGATGTTGTGTACAGTGTTATTTGTTTACAACACTGCTGTGTGCACGAGGTTCGTTACAACATTATGAGCGAAATATATCGTGTGCTAAAAGATGATGGTTATTTTTGTTTTCAAATGGGATACGGCGGAAAACCCAAGGGAAAGACTTGGCACCGGTACCATGTAAACTACACTGATATCGATAATACTAATGGCGCGAACGATGTGAGTATCACGAATATATCGGATTTGATACAAGATCTTTCTGATATTGGGTTTACTGATGTATCATATGATATAAGACCCGTTGGACCAGGTGATAACCACGCAAATTGGATATGGGTAAGAGCAAAAAAATAAGGTTATAATATGGAAACAGGATACGAGTCAGGCATTGGTGCGTGGTATGATAAATTAGCATTTGAAAAAGCATGCGGCAGCGGAAGTTACCCTAACAACAATGCGGCATACTGTAAAGCATTAATTAAACATTTGCAATTGTTGAATGTAAATAAAGTAGTTGATCTTGGATGTGGTAACTTACAATCGTATAAGGGCAATATTGACTGGTCAACCACAGGCATACAATATGTTGGTTACGAAGCAAACCATATTGCATTAAAAGAACTAGAAAAGAATTATCCCGAAATGCGATTTGAGCAAGCAATTTTAGGTGATATACCAGAACCCGCAGATGCTATCATTGTTAAGGATGTTTTGATACATTGGTATGATGAAGCAATTACTAGTTTCTTTGATCAGGTGTTCGAGAACTTTCGCTATGTGATATACATGCATTCCACCACCAATCGAGGATACCCCAACCGAACCAAGAGAGAAATGTATAATAAACGCGATCCAAGTGATCGTATTGGTTACAAACCAGACTCAGGACAGGTTCCACCCGAAGGATATTCCTTTTGGCCAAAACCAAACGGTTGTTACGGGTACAAATGTGTACCCGAAGAATTACTCCCATCAAGCAAAGTGATATATCAGGAAAATATTATGGGTGATAGCATGAAGACATTTATGGTGTTTGATAGGGAAAAATGATTTTTGTATTGGGTGGTCAAAAACGTGGCAATATAGTAACATGGAATTCTATTGCTGAATTGCAACGTCTCACTGATGCAAAAATATATGTGTCTGGATATGAGCATTGGGGAGTATTACCTTTTGAATATACATGGTTTGACACACCAACCGAAATAGTATATAATATATTCAATGACGTAAACTCATGGTATAAGCATGAGGATAAGTACCCAAGATACTATCTTCAATGGAGACACCTTGCACACTGTTATAATAGTATTACACCAACTTCTAATGAAATAATATATAAGATACGTAATGATTATAATTATTCAAGATTCCCTTTGCAGGATATAGAACCTAACACTATACACGTACCTGAAAAAGAACATCATGCTTCAAGATTATTTTGGCCAGACGTAATATGTAACGATCAGATATTAGGTATGGATAAACCAACAGCAGACAAGTATTTTGATCTGCCTAATTATATACCAGAAACACCAGACAAAATGCTAAACATACCCAAAGGTAGAATGAAATTAAGTGACATTGGTATAGAAGCAGTTTTACGTGACTACATGTACCATCACAACATCAATTTAAAGACGTTCTTTTTCAGGTATTAATATGAAAACAGCAATTTGTATATCTGGTATTCCGAGAGGCGATACAATAAAGAATGTCGAAATAGCAAAGACACATTTCGATGCTGATGTTTTTTATGCGACATATTTCGGGCAAACACAGCATGTTAAAAAATATACTGACACATATTATACGCATCCTGAGCCGTCAATACAATACCATCCTCTTGCTGATGTACCAGAACACATCATGCCACCAGTACACAAAACATGGATGTTACGAGATAGAATTAAAACAGATCTCGGATTACGTGAGAGAATGAGTCATCAGTCTAAACAGATTTTTGCTCACGATATGTTATTAAACGATATTCCCAGTGTGTATGACATGATTGTCCGTATGCGATACGATACACGCCTAAGCACCATAGCAGATCTAAAATCCTTGCTTGTTCGGAGTTACGAAAATAATATAGCAATTGGGTTTGGTGTGAGGACATCAAGACACAAATCCTTAGATGTTTTATCACAAATTCCAAAGATATGGCCTAACAGACATGCCCCTACTCCCGGTGTTAGTAATGACTGGGGCGGTTATATTATGGATCCTCTTATATTACACCCAAGGGGATTGTGGAACAGTGAGAGACTGAAAGATTTACATGCTAAGAAAAGTGTGTTAGGAGCAGAGAGAGGTTTCTATCAGATTCTATCACAACCATACGGTGACACACATGAATGCTACTATGGTGGCGCACAAATTGAAAAATATTTAAGGCAGACAGACTATGGAAAATAATTCATGAAAGCATTTATTCACTACGTAAAAGGTCACGGACCGAGTGAAAAACAAGCAGAAGAAAGTCTTGCTTCTTTCAGAAAACAAAGCTGGGATGCCTCGATAGTTGAAGGTGTTACCCCAGAAACTCTTGATGATACTGAGTTTGATGTGAAAGTGATAAGAAATGGACGATTATTGTCAATGAAGGAAAGAGGAGATAGGGTCTACCTCATCAAAAAATCTTGCCTCACGAACCATTATCGATTATGGAACAGGTGTATAGAGTTAAACGAGACAATTGCTTTTATAGAACAAGATGCTATCGCTATTGCTCCTCCGATACAAGCACTGTTCAGAGATATATGTATTTTAAATATAGAATATGCTTTTAAGACGCCATCGATATTAGGAACTATTACTGGTTGTGCCAATTACACACCTCCTCCATCTTTCGTCCCAACACAATTACCACGAGATTATCCTTTGCAATATTATAAAGATAATGAGTGGCAAGGATATAATATGATACCCGGAACTGCTGCTTATGCTGTCACTCCATCCGGTGCAAAGAAATTATTAGAAGCAGCATACACATTAGGTGTAGATCAATCAGATTTTTTTATTAACTCATATAACGTAAATATTGATTATATAACGCCATCACCTGTGAAATTCAATACTAAAAACCTCAACCTAAGTCATACATTATGAAAGCAAAAGTAATCACATTATCAGATAACAAAGAGTCGTTCGAAGCAGCAGATAGGTTGATCGACAGTTCTAATCATTACAAAAACGAATTTACTATCGAAAAATTTAAAGCAGCAGAACCAAAAGATGTAGTGTCTGGGTTTTTCAATCGTGGTCTCAAATGGAACTACCCTTGGACTGAGGGACATCTCGATATGCAAAGCGGATTGTATAAAACTGCATATGAAACTGCTGACCCTAAGAAACGCATGGCATGTTTCTTATCGCATTGGTTGTTGTGGTATAAATGTGCAGAGACAGAAGAACCCTTCATGATATTTGAGCACGATGCTCTATTCACCAGACACCTAGATCTAAACGAGTTAGATATTGATGGCAAATTTAATATCGTATCGCTGAATGATCCGAGAGGTGCAACTCGATTATCTGGTGTGTATCATGAGATGCTGCAACGAGATACTAATATTGTGCCATGCCCTTATGTCGATAATAACAAACAAACGCCGCAAGGACTTCCTGGTAATTCAGCATACTATATAACACCAATAGGAGCAAGAACTCTGATTGAACTAGTACGTCATTTTGGAGCATGGCCAAATGATGCCATTATGTGTAATCAACTGATGCCACGTATGCTTGGATGTCTGAGTCATTATGCTACCACTATACAGAAAACAATCTCGACCACGACAAAATGAGAGCATTTGTAATAACAATAGCAGATCTACCTGCCTCGGTAGCAGCAGCGGATAGATGTATCAAATCGTTCAGTAGAACCAATCCTGCAATTCAGGTTGAGAAATGGAAAGCAACGACCCCAAAAGACGACATCGTCAAAATGTTTGCATTAAAAGGTATCCACCCTCGATATTTCAATGAGCAAGGTGGGTCATACACTAAAAATTGTATGTCTGCGTTTATGTCTCATTTTCGTTTATGGGAACACTGTGTTATCATGAATGAAGAGATAATTATATTAGAGCATGATGCGGTAGCAATTGGTCATATACCGTTGGATATGAGATATAGAGGATGTATCAATTTAGGTAAACCTAGTTATGGTAAATGGGAACAACCTAAAAGTCTTGGTTTAAATCCTCTAACATCAAAACAGTATTTTCCCGGTGCTCATGCTTATATGATTCAACCCGCAGCAGCAGAACAATTCATACACGCTGCAACCGAAAGTTCGCTTGCTGGTCCAACTGATGTGTTCATACACAACAATCATTTTACTTTCTTGTATGAATATTACCCATGGCCAGTAGAGGCACGAGATAATTTCACCACGATTCAACGTGACGTTGGGTGTAGAGCAAAACACAATTGGAGTGACGAGTATGCAATCCTACAAGTACGATAGAGTATTTGTCACAGGATGTGATTCCAACACTGAGTGGCAATTGCAATGGTTTTTAAAAAACTATGTCAAACATAATAAGACTCCTATCATCCTTGCTGATTTTGGCATGACCAAAGAAACAAGAGCATGGGCATATCAGGTGAGTGAGTTTGTTGACGTTATTGATGTGCCAAGACAGAAAGTTAATGGATGGTTCTTGAAACCACGTACCATGAAAATTGTCGATAGTCACGAGAAAGTGTGGTTAGATACTGACATACATGTTCTCGGTGATCTATCTGGTATATTTGATTTAATCGAAGACAACAAGATTGGTATGGTCGAAGACAAACCATGGTCAAAACGCCGTGGTGAAAAATGGCACAACTCAGGTGTCATTGCAATGCGAGGTGAACCGTCTATTTTAAATGACTGGATAAGAGCATGCATAGATAAACCTAAGCAAGGTGATCAAGAAGTGCTACACGATATTCTTTGTGAATCTCCTCTAAAAAGAATTCAGCACATGACAGATCTTCCGAACAAGTACAATTGGTTGCGTATACAATTACTAGATGGTGAGGACAGTTGGGATAAACTGTGTATGCATTGGACGGGTGAGAAAGGCAACATGCAAATTAAGAAGATAATTTATAATGAGTAAAGAAATTCACGTTTTAGGTAATGGTGACAAGGCAGCATATTATTTAGAAGAACCTAGAATCGGCAGTAAAGTATTGTGTAACATGCCACCATTCGCAGTACCGGCAAAAGAAGTTTATGCAACTTGTATGGTAGACTTCAAAATGATGATGGCACTCACTGCGGGTGAGATTGCTATTGATCAGTACATGTGGGTTCTGGGTACACGTCCTCGCATTTGGATGGGTCAACGAGCAGCATTTTATATGAAATATGCTCCCAACATCAAAGAGTTTTATACTCATGTCCCCAAATATGCTGGCAATGCTACCAATTTCAACTGTGGTCATATGGCAGTGCATTACACCGCAACTAAATTCAAACCAGATGTCATTCACCTGTATGGATTTGATACCATATTCGATTTCAATATGAGATCCATCACTGATGTGTACCTATCATCTGATCGAACGCAAGTCAACAACTATCGCCTACTCAACAACTGGCGACCAGTGTGGAGAGATATTTTCCGAGAGTTTCCTAAGATCGAATTCGTGTTTCACCATAACCACGATAACTTCAAGATTCCAAAGCTTGACAATATGAGAGTGGTGGTGTATAATAAACCTTTAAGTAAGCATCAAGAGCGTCCAGATGAATCAGACATCTCGGATGGACGCGGAATGGACATACAAAAGGTAAAACCAAGTGTTTAGACATGAAACAACAGATCTAGGTTATACTGACATGATCGCACACACCACAGAAAATGGTCGTGTGTATGAGCATCCAGTGGAGCGTAAAAATTACCCATCCATCACCACAGTGCTATCGATTCTTTCCGAAGATTCAATAGCAGCATGGCGTAAGAAGGTAGGTGACAAGGAAGCAAACAAAGTATCTGCAATTGCATCACGGCGAGGTACTGCCGTTCACGAATTCATCGAGAAATATATTGACAATACGTCAATGGAAGATTTGAAAGCAGAATTCAACCCAAATATTATACAATCATTTCTCACAGTAAAGGATGTGCTAGATGAACGAATCGGAACAGTGTTCGGACAGGAGCTTCCGTTATACAGCGATCATCTTGGCGTTGCTGGGCGTGTTGACTGTGTTGCTGAGTTCGATGGGAAATTATCCATCATCGATTTCAAAACCAGCAGAAAACCTAAGAAGCGAAACTGGATCGGACAATATTTCATGCAAGAAGCAGCATATGCTATCATGTGGGAAGAACGAACCGGAGTTCCTATTACCCAACTCGTTACCATAGTGGCAGTAGATGAGATGACGTTCAACGGTTCACCCGGACAACAGGTATTCGTCGAGCATCGAGATACACACACCAAACAATTATTGGAAACCATCGATGAGTACAAAGAACGCAATACGAGAAGCAACGCAATCTTTGCATGATAAGTTAGAGGCACAACCTTTCAACATCAAAATGTTTGAGGGTAAGCATACTGACATGGAACGTGCCTATTACCTTGCATCCAATAGAATCATTTTCGATATACTAGATCCACACGTACCCGAAGGATTTCGCAGATCGTCTGCTATTGATAAAGATATGGAATTCTTGGATCATTCACCCTATGGAGCAAGAGCAGGAGAACCCGCGCAACTCACTATGGGATGGCCTCCTATGATGACGATGGGTTATAAGATGTATCTCGAAAATATCTGTGAAAACATCAACGCACATATTTACCTCAACTACATGGGGTTTATGTTCGGAGGGCAGATCATGAAGAAACGCTATCCCGACACCTCAACCTTATATGAGTTTGATGATATCGTAGAAAAACGCGCATATATTCGAGAACGTATTGTCGAAGATTATAACGCACCATTTTATCAGCAATTTGTACACGAAGTCAAAGTAGGATTCAAGTGGCATATTGCCATCTCCAAAGAATTACACGAACGCACAGCATGGATAGCAGTCACATGATTTGGGACCATTTTATAGAACTCGAAGGTTACATGTCCACCATGATGGAAGGGTTTTGTGGTCTCCCGATTGATAGTGTCAATTTACCATCAACAGGTAATCACATCAACAAAGTCTATCGTTCGAACAAAGTAGACCTCGCACACATCTCGGTGATTGATATGCGCGAAGAGAAGAAAATGTGGATGATGCATGTTGCATGCTTTGCCAAACCCAATTTTCCTATGCCCATTTACGGATTTGATGTCATTGTGGGTAAGAACAAGGTGACCGGATGTTTTCATGACATGTCACCCACGCTGGGTAGTCTATTGCCATCAATCGCATTCGAAGAGTTCAAGCAGACAGTCGCGCCATTTAATCCAAAGCGAGAACGAGAACTACCACCATGGGCAAAAGAAATATTCTCCAATCATATGGTAGTAGCAGGAGCAACAGACGAACCCAAAGAAATTCAAAATCTATGTCACATGGGTAGAGAAAATATGTACTCATGGTTCTCAGAAATTGACGCAAAAGAAGCAAATCATTTTCCAAACATTGTACAGACCTATCAACTTGCACTATCTAAATACTGTCACAATCAGTTACAAAACACCAACTCAAAAAATGTAATGGTATCATTAGGATTAGAGGAAGACTATGTCAACAACTTCAAGAAGCAGCAGTTCCCTTTTTGATTTCGGATTCACAGCGGTAACCGAAGAAGAACTCGAAACAACTCAGACTGCGATACATCAGACACAAACCACCCAAGATCAACTCGATCAGTTATTCAATGCAATTATGCCTCTATTGAACAACCTAAAACAAAATCCCGAGAAGGATTATATTCTATGGCCTAATCGTCTAGAAAAGGTAGAACAGTTCGAAGATCTATTACAGAACATCTATCAAGGTAAATCAACGTGAAAAAGGCAATGTGGTATACACTCGGTATGATATCCCTTGCTTTCGCATATATTGGATTTGTCACACCCGGTATTCCATTCTCAATATTCCTTGTATTCTCTGCATATTGTTTCTCTAAATCCTCAAAACGTATGCATGACTATCTGTATAATCACAAGCATTTCGGACCATTTCTCACAAATTTCATAGAGAAAAGAATATTTCCAACCAAAGCAAAATATGCCATGGTCACAGTCATGTCATCCTCATTACTGTTTCTATGGTTCACAACGTATAATCTCAACGCATTGCTATGGTCAACAGGATTCATGGCAATGGTTGCGACATACTGTTGGACACAATATCCAGGCTCCGAAGAAGAATATCAGAAAAGAAACAAAAACGTTTCATAAACTATACAATGTACATTGTGAGAAACAAAACACTATATAATACCGTAGAAGAGAAAATGCTTATAGCAACTCTTTTCTACCTTATAACGTTTATAACACAACTAAGGAAAAAACTATGCAAATCAAAGCTGATAATACCATTCGCCCCGTATTCGGTAAAGATGTCAACCTCACTGAATATACCATCGAACCAATGATTCAACAAAAAGGCACGTTTAGATACGTCACCTGGGTAGATATCGATCACCTTGTTCTTGGTGAAAATCAAGGAATTCGCCTCAAAGATGGAGGAGCAGAACGAGATGCAAGAGTAAATGCATTTAAATCTAAATTCTCATCCAGAGGTTGGAAAACAAAATATCATCCTCCTATCATCTCGACAAAAGGGACTGTCAAGGAAGGTAGAGGTAGAATCGATGCTGCTCGTGCACTTGGTCAATCATATCTGCCGTGTTATGTCTATGAATTCGAAGATGACACGGATACGAGAAATAATGTCACTAATGGTCTTATCGCAAATTCCGCACACGATCCTTCTTATTCTACTGAATTACCAGATATTATTTCTGCGGGAAAATATCTTATTCGTAAAAATGAATTGATTCGTTCAGAAGAAGCAATAGAACACTGGTTCAATGAGTTAAATATTGCAAATGCTATGGGACCAGTAGAAATAGGCAAAGCAAAAAAAGCAATTCTTAATTCTGTCGATGATTCAGGAGATGAATTAATGCGAGTACTCAATCGCTCTGATTGGATAGTTGCACTCAAAAAATCAGGTATTCCCATAGAAGACGGATCACCCTTTACACAATGCCGTATGATTGTCAATGTGGATAACGTCACATACTTAGAAAGAGCATGGTGTGATATTGTTGATAAGGCATCTACCACTGCTGCTCCTGTGGAACTTATATTCTTTACAGCAAAGTATGATCCAAAAGACGCAGCAATGAATATGAATGAAGCAGTTACTAAGTTAGAAAATCTATGGAAAGATACTGTAACCACAGTCAGTAAATGTGCTGGTATTACTGGATGGAGAGATCTTGCAAAACCTTTCAAGATTCTAGGTGCGGTACCTCAGATTCGAGATGTACATTTCGTTGATGGTGAACAGACTAAAATTGAACTGGTAAACCCAACAAATTATCTGGAAGATCGCAAGGTAATAAAAATAGGGTAGAATATGAGAAACAAAGACGCATTTGTCTACCTATGGTTTGATACCAAAAACCGTATGTTCTATCTGGGATACCACAAAGGAACCCCAGATGATTCATACACTCACTCGTCTACTGTAATGGAAAAATTCACCAAAACCTCTATTCCTTCCTATATGCGTAGAAGAATACTCGCAATGGGTACCGAACAAGAGATGATTGAATTAGAAAACAAATTGCTTGACAATCGTAAGGAAAAGTGCTGGGTCAAATACCATAATGTCACAGTATCATTTCCACCACCTCCTATGTATGGTGAAGATAATTGGAATTGGAAAGGGGGAGTATCGCTTGATCCTGAAAAGGTAAGTGAAATGAAACGTGAATATTATGCTAAGAACCGTGAAAAGGTACGTGAACGTCAACGTGAATATCGTGCTAAGAATGCTGAAAAGTTACGTGAAAAGGAACGTGAATATCGTGCTAAGAATGCTGAAAAGAGACGTGAATCTAATCGTGAATATCATGCTAAGAATGCTGAAAAGTTACGTGAAAAGAAACGTGAATATTATGCTAAGAATCTTGAAAAGGTACGTGAACGTCAACGTGAATATCATGCTAAGAAGAAAGCAGAGAAGATCAATAGCAATAGTGTTGATCTGAGTCGATTTATGGGATAATGTGGGAGAATGTGGGGGATATCTCAATATGGGTATATATGTGTTGAGAACATATCGGTCAGTCTAGTGCTCGATCTATTTCCAAATAAAAACCCCACACACCCAAAATAATGCTTGACACAGTTCCGAGAATGTGCTATTGT
>Ga0206131_10001462_pt1 | contig 30347 bp, 25 predicted proteins | sample Helgoland_Spring_FD_148636 | JGI IMG/M metagenome (GOLD analysis project Ga0206131, IMG submission 148636) | Pelagic subsurface seawater microbial communities from Kabeltonne, Helgoland, North Sea - Helgoland_Spring_Bloom_20160517_1 | ecosystem: Environmental > Aquatic > Marine > Epipelagic ...
GGTATTGATTTTTATGCCGGCGTTCCTGACTCGCTATTAAAACCATTTTGCTTATGTGTTGCAGAGCACACCAAGAGCAAAAGGCACATCATCGCAGCGAATGAGGGTGCGGCAATTGGTTTAGCAGCGGGCTACCATTTAGCGTCTGGAAAACCCGCACTCGTTTACATGCAGAATTCTGGCCTTGGAAATGCTATTAACCCCTTGCTTTCACTGGCCGATACATCGGTCTATGGAATTCCCATGATCATGATGATTGGTTGGCGTGGTGAGCCCGGAATAGCAGACGAGCCACAGCATTTGGTGCAGGGGGGCGTGACAATGGCATTGCTCGACGCAATGGGCATCGCACACTGCCAACTTCCCAAGGAAACGAGCGAGGCCATAGCAATGCTAAAGCAAATTCGTGAGCGCACAGTGGAGGAAAACAAGCCAGTCGCAATTCTTATCAGTAAAAATACTTTTGCTGATTATGGCGCAGACGATACGAGCAATAAATTAGTCACATTAACTCGAGAGAGAGCCATTGAGCTGATTCTTGAGAACACAAATCCCAAGAGCTCTGTTATATCATCGACTGGAATGATATCACGAGAACTTTACGAATTGCGCGATAAGTTGAAGCAGAGCCATGACAATGATTTTCTGACTGTGGGAAGCATGGGACATTGCTCACAGATAGCCTTAGGGGTCGCCTTAGCAAATAAGAGCAAACAAGTGATCTGCCTCGATGGCGACGGAGCAGCTATTATGCATATGGGCTCGTTGGCAATTACTGCCCAGGCAGCAGCACCCAACCTTATACATGTTATTCTCAACAATGGCAGACATGACTCGGTTGGCGGGCAGCCAACCTGTGGGCTAGAAATTGATTTTGCCACGATTGCAAAAGGCTGTGGATATCGATCGGCTGATATAGTGAGTAGCGAATCTGAATTACTGAAAGCTCTCGAGGCTTTATCGGAAGCCGAGGGACCGATTTTATTAGATCTTAGAATAGGTCCCGGACACAGAACAGACCTTGGCAGACCTAACATATCGCCGAAGGATCAAAAGCATGCCTTCATGCGTCATTTAGAAGGGTGAAGATTTGGCTATGCCAGAACAACAACACTATCACGGAGATGACGGCTGGGTAAAAATAGGTAAATACCTTGATGCCATATCAGCGCACAGAATTCTCCTAGTAACGGGAAATAGAATGTATCGCGCTTCTGGCGCAGAGCAGGCTCTGGAGCCGGTATTGAGTGCGAGAGAGGTGACTCATCTAGCCTGTTGCCACACAAACCCACGTGTTGAAGATGTTACCGAGTTGCTTGAGCAGATCGATCACAAGGAAAGCTATCAAGCTATTATAGCGGTCGGGGGAGGCAGCGTTATTGATACGGCTAAATTAATGAAAGCCTTTTGGGGGAATCCACTAGGTCTTGATGAATATCTTTGTTGTGAGGATCACAGAGACCCGCTCCCCGCGCCACTGCCACTCATCGCTATGCCCAGTACTGCCGGCTCAGGTAGTGAGGCCACCAGATTTGCTGTTGTTTATAAAAACAAAGAAAAATACTCTGTTGAGCATGATGCGTTGCTTCCTTCTTTTTCTGTCGTCGTCCCTTCGTTACTAAAAAGTGTGCCGTCTCATATGGCTGCAGCGAGTGGCATGGATGCACTGTGTCAGGGAATCGAATCTTACTGGTCGATACATTCTACCGATGAGTCGAGACAGTTAGCCGAGGAAGCTATTGAGCTAGCTTGGAATTGGATCGAGCAAGCCGTAAACGACCGTAGCTCTGAAGCACTTCATTATATGGCACGTGCATCTCATTTAGCAGGACGTGCTATTAATATTACGAAAACGACAGCGCCTCACGCGGTTTCCTATCCAATGACAGCATACTTCGGGATCACACATGGGCATGCGGTTGGGTTGCTTACCGCTCGATTCCTTGACTTTAACCAAAACGTGACGGAAGAAGATTGTCTGGATAACAGAGGGGTTGATTGGGTTAAAACACGACTTCGTGAAATATCGTCCAAGCTGGGGGCGAGTGAAACAGAAGAAGCATCAGATTGCCTACTTGCGAAAATGCGAAATCTGGGCCTGGCGACAACTTTGCCCGCACTGGGAATCAAAACACAAGATGATGTTGAGATTATTATTCAAAACGGTTTTGATCCTGCTAGAGTAATAAATAATCCAAGGGCGGTCAGTGAGTCAGCATTAAGAAAGACAATGGAATGTTAGTTTGCATAGCTGGAAAAAATGACATTGCGGCCAATGTCTTGCGAAGACTTGTTGCACACCAAGATGTAGCTTTTGAGTTATGTGTTGTGGTCAATAGTGATGACTGTGGGGAAAATACGTGGCAAGAGTCTTTAAAGTTTGCTGCATTAGATTTAGGTATTGAAGTATGGACGTTAGAAGACCTCTATAATGTCGATGATTTGTTATTTATTTCAGTTGAATATGATAAGATAATCGAGCCATCAAAGTTCAATTCTAACTGGTTATACAACATACATTTCTCAGCTTTACCACGGCATCGCGGCACATCAACAGCTGTTTGGCCGATTTTGGAAGGCGATAAAATGGCAGGTGTAACATTTCACGAAATTGACCCTGGAATTGATACTGGGAAAATCGTTGCTCAATTACTGTTTGATCTACCCGCCGATTATACGGCACGTGATTTGTACTTTAGGCTAATGCAGGAAGGCGAAAATGTTGTGGTTGATAATGTTTTAGCTATCCTAGAATCTGAATCTAAACCATTGGCGATTGCTCAAAACGAAGACTTGGCAAGTTGCCATTACCGTAAAGATATTGATTTTGGCAACATTGAAGCTTTTATTGATTATTCGTCAATAGGGGTCTCGCGCTATTTGCGGGCGTTTAATTTCCACGAGTATCAGCTGCCTAAAATTCAAGGGCACACAATTTATCATCATAAAATTCAAAATCGTCGTAGTACAGATGCTCCGGGAACATTGGCTCAAATAAATTTCCATACTTACTGCTTAGCGACCACCGATTTCGATGTGGAATTTAAAATTGATCCTTATCAGTATTTATACGATTACTGTGCTGGTGAGACTTCATTACCGGAAGGTTTTGATTGGCGCGAGATTGATAATATAGACAGACTTAATCAGAATGGATGGAGCCCATTAATGGTTGCCAGTTATCATGGTAACATTGCTGCAGTAAAGAGTTTGATTCGCTATAATGCAGATGTAAACACGCAGAATAAACGAGGTACTAGCCCTTTGATGTATTCTAGGTCTTGCCCTGATGTAGAGAGTGCTAAGTATTGTTTTGAGTATCTTCTATCTCAAGGAGCCGATCCTTCACTAAAGGATGCACGTCATCGGGATATCGTTTCGTATTTGAAAGAAAACGGGCAACATGAGTTAATAGGATTACTAAAAATCTATAGATCCAAGAAGGCAGTTAGTGATAGTCTTAAGTAGGCTAAGTCGATTACCACAGTCACATGGATGATGAGCGTCTAAAAAAAAGCTAAGCGCAGGACTTAGTTACTTTTAATCTAGTAGCTTTTAATTACCGAAAATAAATTTATGAAGAACTCTCTCATTCATAGCAGTAGTGAAATTCAGACGACAAACATTGGAGCCAACACACGGATTTGGCAATTCTGTGTTGTTCTGAAAAAAGCACAGATTGGTGCGGATTGTAATATCTGCTCACACTGCTTCATCGAAAACGATGTCATCGTTGGTGACCGAGTAACCATCAAGGGCGGAGTACAGCTCTGGGATGGGCTGCGGGTAGAAGACGACGTGTATATCGGTCCCAACGCGACCTTTACTAATGATAATGCACCTCGGTCACGGCAATATCTGGAAAATTTCGCCAAGACTGTGGTAAAACAAGGTGCATCCATCGGGGCCAATGCGACCATTCTTCCAGGGATAACGATTGGCGCTGGCTCAATGGTCGATGCAGGTGCTGTGGTCACTAGCGATGTCCCTGCGGGTGCTATAGTTGCTGGAAATCCTGCTCAAATAACAGGATATGTAAAAGCGGAGCGCGTTTTACAATTAGAGTCAACCAAGGTCGAGTCTCAGAGCCTTCCTGTTAAGGGCGTGACGGTGCAACCGTTACAACATGTTTTGGACTTGCGTGGTCCGTTATGTGTGGCAGAGCTCGGCAATCAGCTTAATTTTAATGTAGAGCGCCTCTTTTTTGTCTACGATGTACCCAGTGCCAAAATACGTGGTGAGCATGCCCACAAAGAATGCCATCAATTTCTAATTTGTGTTCAAGGTAGTGTGCATGTGATAGTTGATGATGGGACTAAACAGCAAGAAATTGTTCTTAATCGCCCCAATCTAGGGTTGCATATTGAACCTGGGGTATGGGCTGTCCAATATGGCTATTCAAATGACGCCATTCTCGCTGTACTGGCGTCACATGCTTATGATGAAGAGGACTACCTGAGAGAATACGATGAGTTTTTGGCATGGAAAAAAGCTGATGGAAAATTGAAATAGATCCGTGGATAAAATTCCTTTTTTAGATTACCAAGCTGTGAATGCTCCTTATTTCGAGGAGATTCAAGAGGCTATGATGCGTGTAGTTCATTCTGGTTGGTATGTACTTGGGCCCGAGGTGAAGGCTTTCGAAAATGAGCTTGCCAGCTATTGCAGAACCCAGCGTAGTGTTGGAGTCAGTAGTGGTCTAGATGCTTTGATTCTTATATTAGAAGCATGGAAAGAGATGGGAAAACTTATTGAAGGCGATGAAGTGATCGTTCCTGCTAATACTTATATCGCCTCTATTCTTGCTATCTCCAAGGCTAGATTAACGCCTGTACTCGTTGAGCCAGAACTCGATAGTTACAATATTTCTCCTGAAGAAATAGAAAAAGCAATTACCTCGAAAACCAAAGTAATTCTTACCGTGCACCTTTATGGTCAGTGTGCTGATATGGATGCAATTAACGCAATTGCCAATCATCATAGTTTGCTCGTAATGGAGGATGCAGCTCAAGCACTAGGAGCAACCTATAAAGACCGTAAAGCGGGGGCTTTAGGAGATGCTGCGGCACACAGTTTTTACCCTGGTAAAAACCTCGGAGCCATTGGCGAAGGAGGGGCAGTAACAACCAATGATTCAGAATTAGCCGACATGGTAGCAAAGCTAAGAAATTACGGATCTGAGAAAAAATATCATAACCAAGTTAAGGGGTTAAACAATCGCATTGATGAGTTGCAGGCTGCTATTTTGAGAGTGAAATTACCCTATATTGACAGAGATAATGCACTGCGATGTAAAGTAGCGGAAACCTACCTTGAAAAAATCAATCATTCCATGGTTTCTCTGCCCATCGTACAGAATAACAGCTGGCCTTGCTGGCACTTATTCGTTATCCGCGTTGCGTCTCGCACGTGTTGGGTAAAATATCTGAAAGATAAAGGTATCGAAACTTCAATCCATTATCCGATTCCGCCGCATAAGCAGCCGGCCTATTCTGAGTGGAGCCATTTACATTACCCCATAACTGAGAAAATTCATGAGGAGGTTTTGAGTCTTCCTATCAGTCCAGCCCATACCGTTGGAGAGGCACAATATGTCGCCAGAATGATAAATGCATTTTAGATGCTATCATCCACGTGCAGCAGATATATAGTACAAGATTATATCAGGCCTGCCTAGTAAATGACATGTACAATCGCGCAGTAAATTAATGTCAGAAGCGAAAAAAACCTACAGTGGAATCCTTAAATCCTCATCAATCATGGGGGGAGCTCAAGGGTTCAATTTGCTTCTTGGTTTGGTAAGGATCAAATGTGTTGCATTGTTGATTGGGCCGACTGGGGTTGGCATTATAGGTATTTTTCATTCGATTCAAAATATCGCAGCGACGGCCAGTGGACTGGGAATTAATAGTAGCGGAGTTCGCGAAGTTGCAGAAGCCAGTGCCACAGAGCATGAAGGACACATCAGTCGCACCGTGCTCACACTGAGGCGTCTATGCTGGTTGACTGGACTGGCTGGTGCGATTCTCTTGATTGTACTTGCCCTGCCGATCAGTCAGCTATCTTTTGGCTCAAGTGAATACACATGGCAAGTAAGGTGCTTAGGTGTATCTGTTTTCCTAGGTAGCATTGCTGCTGGACAGATGGCTCTGTTGCAAGGAATGCGTCGTATAGGTGATTTGGCTCGAGTAAATATCATAAGCTCGTTGAGCGCAACAATAGCGGCGATAGGTTATTACTATTGGTTAGGTGTAAATGGAATTATTCCTGCAATTATAACTATTTCAATATCAGTGTTAATAGCATCATTTTATTATTCCCGAAAAGTTAGAGTAGAGCCAGTCAAGATGACTTGGCGCGAGACAATAATAGCGGCGAAAGGACTGATGCTTTTGGGCGGAGTCTTTATGACAACCGCGCTCATGACCGGGCTAGTTGAATATGCTACCATAACAATGATTTCTAATTACATAGATCTTATATCAGTGGGAGTATACGCAGCTGCTTTTAGGCTTTCGGGAATGTTTTTAAACTTCATTCTCAATGCAATGGGGGCAGACTTTTACCCACAACTTACTGCGGTATCGAGTCGTCATGAGAAAATGAGGTCTCTTGTGAATTATCAAACAGAGATAGGTTTACTTTTGGCTGTTCCTGGCCTAATGGCTACGCTGGTGCTTGCGCCATGGATTATTACTGTTTTTTACACAGAGGCATTCGCTGAGTCTGCGCAATTACTGCAGTGGTTAATACTAGGATGCCTAGCTCGCGTTGTTACATGGCCCATGGGCTATATTATGTTAGCTAAGGGTGTTGGGAGAATGTATTTGATATGCGAGATTCTAACACATATTACGCATCTATGTCTGATTTGGCTAGGTCTTCAGTGGTTTGGTCTGCACGGTGTAGCTGCTGCATTCTGTGCTATAAACTTCGCATACTCAATCGCTGTGCTAGGTATTAGCCGTTATTTAATTGAATTTGAATGGTCTGCCTCAGTTAAAAAACTCATATACTCATTTTTTCCCTTGATGGCGGTAGCCTTGATCGCGACCCATTATTGTTCATTAATAGTGTCTACTTCTGTGGGTTGCTTACTAGTTGCTGTGGTTAGCATTTTTTGTATACGTGAATTGTGTAGCCGTCTAGGACCTGATCATAATTTAGTAGTCAAAATCCAAATGATACCTGGCGCAAAAAAAATTATCAATACATAGGCAATGCGATATCTATATTGTAATGAGAGTAAGCCCAAAAAATACGGCACGCACCTAACATGCTAATGTTAGGACTAAGATGAAAAGATTCTAATATTATGCCAGTAAACAATCAGCCTCTGGTTAGTGTTGTCATTCCTTGCTTCAATCATGAAGATTTCATCATTGATTGTCTAGAAAGTGTCAAAAGAGACCCTTATGAGCGTATAGAAATCGTTTTTCTAGATGACGGCTCATCTGATAATTCTTATGAGCTTGGAGAGTCCTGGTTGAAAGCCAACAAAAACTCATTTGAGGAAGTATCATATTCGAAGCAAAGTAACCAAGGCATCTGCAAGACCTTTAATTCTCTTGTTAGGAAATCCAATGGTGAATTTATATTTATCCTGGCTAGTGATGATCTCGCAGGCCCTGATGGTATATACAAAACCGTGAACTACTACATGAAGAATTGTGTCGAGCCCACTTTGCTTTTTACCGATCTTGAGCTCATTAATTACCAAGGAAAATTATTTGCTGAGAGCGGGACAGCTCATACTCATCGAGATGCTGAGCTGCTTGAATTGAATAAAAGATATCTCAAATTAGATGCTCTTATAAATTGGGGTATTCCCTACATGCAGCAATTTTATCCTAGGGCGCTCTTTGATCTGCACGGTGGGTATAATGAAAAACTAAAATGCGAAGACTATTATTTTGCATTAAAAAATATAGCTGCCGAGTCGGTTGCCTATGCTCCTGTTATATCGAGGCAATATAGGTTAAGAGAAAACAGTAAATCTATTACCCCAGGGCTTAGTGAAGAGGATTATCGCTCGTCATGGGCCAGGGATTCAATAGCACAAGAGTTCTCATTTTACTACAGAGCCCTCGTTTGGATTTTGAACAGGAGAGATGCCGGCATTGGGGAGTCAAAGCGATCAATCACAAGTCTAATGTGTCATATTTTATTACGAATTTTCATGAAAATTGCGCGGCTCTATTACAAGCTGTTTTGAAGCGACTTAAATTTGAAAAGGGCATATAAATTCTAGATAATTAATTCCACATGATTGATCAAAAACAAAACTCAATTGGCGCTCTGTTGTCTGTTGGGATCACCACTAAAGGGAGATTAGATGAACTACGTGAAACACTCGGGATTCTACAAAATTCTGAGCTGCAAGCATGTAACATCATACTCATTGATGATGGTGGAAGTGGTGAGTTTGTAGAGGAGGGCGATTATGAATTGGATTTAAGCATCCACCGTTACGAAGAAAGCAAGGGCCTTGTAGCAAGGAGGAATGAATTGGCGAAGCTATGTCAGACAAAATATATCATGTCGTTAGATGATGATTCTGCGCCTGAAAGTGGTTCCATAATTGATGTGCTGAAGGTTGTTGAGTCTGACGATCGTGTAGCAACCATCGCATTAAATTTATACAATAGTGATAATAAGCCGGTCGATGCTGATTCAACTAATTATGAGTCACGTTATTTTGTCGGCTGTGGCCATATTCATGATGTTGCGGTATTCGAAAAGTTAGGTGGTTATAATGGTGATTTGTTATATGGGCATGAGGAGCGCGAATATGCACTGAAGTTGGCTAAAGTGGGCATGAAAATCATACATATGAGCAACTATGTAGTTAAACATCGTAAGTCAGCCATTAATCGGGTCGTAGGCTACAATCCTCGACCTTCGAGAAACCTTGGCTGGGTAAATGGCACTTATTTTGGTATAATACCTAACATGGTGGAAATTTACTCCTTCTTAAAAGGTAAAAAAACACATCAAATTCTACCCTGCCTCAAAGATTACATCAGAGGACTCACCGAAAGCAGTGATGCTAGCAAGCTGTCATTTTTTCAATATTGTAAGTGGAAAAGAAAAAAGACGCCTACAGTGGCATGAGCATATTTGATTCATTTTTGCCGATCTAAAATAGTAGAGTACAAGGATTGCAACTTATAAAATCTGCTTAGCTCAGCGACTTTCACTGTCAAAGCTGGATAACTATTTACTATTATTTATTCAATTTTACCCAGTAAGTATTAGGGAAGCGGGACCATTCAGACATCACTAACCGACTTACATGATTTACTTATATATAAGTGACTTTGATGACCCCACTGTAGGTTTGGCTGACTACTCGAGCGCATTCATGAAGGCTCTTGAAAACCTAGCAGCAGTAAGAAAACTGACAGTTAAGACCTGCCATGTGCCCGGGTCCTGCGGTCCTGAGGAGGAGAGCCAATGGGCTAGTTGTAAAGATTCTCTGGTGGAATACTGCAGAAAATTGTCCCCGAAAGATCAAATCCACTTCGAGATATGTCGCAATGACAACTTCAGGTGGAAGTTACTTCAGGAATTTATAAAAGACCGATTGATAACAGCCCAACTGAACGCAACCATACATGACCCTCCGGAAATTATAGGGCAAATCGTGGCGCCATTGTCGGAAAACAAGATATTGCCGGGAAAGTGGTGGCGTCCATATTTTCGGAAAATTTGGAGAAAGTCCCCATTTGCTTATAGTATAATTCGAAGGTCGCTGCGGGCTATAGATCGCATTTACTTATTAACTCAGTCAGGGGCAGATACCCTCAGACAAAGTTTTGATCTATCATGCACAGAGCTAGTTAGACTACCTCATGTTCAATTCAATACGATATCACGGCAGGGAAGAGACTTTAAGTCATTGAGGTCTGAGCGCCTGGTAATTGGTTTTATGGGTGCTTGGGGAAAGCATAAAGGGATTGAGTTTGCTGTCGAACAGCTCGAAGATTTGGCTAAGGAAGGCGAAGAATTCGAGTTTTGGATATCCGGAGTTTCTCGCAATAAAAAATATAGACAGAAGATAGATAAGTTATTGGCGGAACATGAACAAAGTTTAGGCATAAAAAAGTTTGGCTTACTAGATGTTAGCGAATTTCGAAAATTTACTGAGGCTTGTGATTTAGTTATCTTTCCCTATCGGCCTGGCGGGAAGGTGCAAGCTAGCGGCATACTAATGAGGGCGCTTGAGGGAGGGGCCTGTGTATTAACCTCTGATAGCTGCGGGCCATTTGATGAGGCTATTCAGGATAATGCAGTAGAATCGTTTAGCTGGGAGCACCCTGAGGAATTCAAGGCTAAGGTAAGGTCTTTGCTAAGCAACAGTGAACGCAGGTCTTACTTGAGGGAGAAGAGTAGTCAGTTTTTATTAACGCGACACGCTACTAAGCTCATAACCTCGAAAATGAATGAGGCACTAGCAAGATTGGATTAAAGATCTTCTCGCTTTATGTTAGAAGTATATAATTACTTACTTCAAGCGGATCAAACGAAAGTAAACATTTACCTTCACCAAACAAAATATTGATTAATGCAAAATAACAAGATCATACAAACAGTGATGCTCAGTCTGCTGCTGCTGTTTTCTATGTGGGTGATATCAGCCTTACTTGATGCTGGCGATTCTGTTAGAAATGTTATTTTAGGAATTGGCTTTTTTGTGGTGTTAATCTTCAGCTTGTGGCGAAAAATGCCAATCGACGCCAAGTTGCTACTCATTATCTTGATGGGCTATGCCCTGGGAGGAAAGGGATTTGGCTATTTAAGTCCATTTGAGCCAGTTTATATCGGTGAAATTTGTTTAGCATTGTGCGCGTGTGGTTTGGTATTACGAATAAACCAAGCAGGTTTAGGTGATACTAATGTGCATAAACTCGTTTGGGTTTATCTCATATACGGGGGTATCCATCTCATAGTAGATTATTCTGAATACCGATTACTGGCATTGCGCGATAGTTCAATGGTTTATTATTCTCTGTATTTTATGATTTCATATAGCTTGTTGCAGAGAAATGCGATGATGGACAATTTTGAACGCATCATGAAAATCGCATTAATCCTGTCTGTTATGAGCACGGTGTATCGAACTTTAGGCTTTCCGAATTTAGCTGGAATGCGACCTCACCCTGATGCATTTATGCCATTGAATGTTGCGGCCGTGCTCTATTACTTGGTGAAAGGGCGCGACGATAAAAAAATATCTTATATTTTGTTTGCTATGTTCGTAGCACTTATAGTCGTTACATCGAAGACAGCGGCCCTAGTGTCACTTGCTATAGTAATAGTAAGTGCTGTTGTCTATGGTCGTGTGAGGGGGCTTGTTATTCCCAGTATAGTAATAGTAACAGTTGGTATGTTGGGTATCATGATTACATTTTTCGTTAACCCCGACTTTATTTTTGATACTATCGGATCTGGGGCTACGGCTGAAACTTTTGGTCTTGATGGAGGCGAGTTTGTCGGTGTTGCGGGCACAACAACAGAATGGCGACTAGATTGGTGGTCTCAAGTGTGGACCGACACCATGAACATAGCGCCATTCTGGGGGCAAGGTTTTGGGGCAGATATCACAGGGCCGTTCTTGGAAAGTTGGTTAGGTCCTGCATATGCCGATGCTACAGGTTACGCGCGCTTCCCACATTGTGTTATGTTCACTGTTATTGGGAGGTTAGGGCTTATAGGTCTATTTATCTTCTCATTACTTTTCATCGCACTTGGCTTCATGGCATTGAAATTTTCAAGACGTTATTTTAACAGCCCAGATCGTAGGGACGCAGATTTGATTGTTTATGGGGTCGTAGTCGCCGGTATGGTAAATGGGTTGTTACAGGCGACCTATGAAATTCCTCATGGTGCGATTACACACTGGGTTTGTCTGGGGTATATAGCGGTCAGGTATTATAGGCCTGCAACCTACGAGAATGAAAAGCCTATTGTGATGGATGCTTAGGTATGTGCAGCTTGATGGCGGTCGAATATATAATATAGCCAGCCTTGGCTATTGCCCATAATACTCTACCCGAAGACATCATCGAAAAAGTGAGTTTCTTGAAGTCATTTCGAATTATCTGCAGAAGCTGATTTTTTTTCAACACGATCATTAATATGAGACTGACAATAGTTACCGTTGTATTTAATGAACTAGAAGATCTGAAAAAGACAGTTGCAAGTGTTGAGCTGTATCTCGATCAAGACATTGAATATTGGATTATTGATGGGAGCGATAATCATATCATCAAGGATTATCTATTGACTCTATCTAACCCTAAAATCAATTGGATTAGTGAACTCGATAAGGGAATTTATGATGCAATGAACAAAGGTCTAGAAAGGGCAAACGGTGATTATTTAATTTATATGAATGCGGGTGATTCTTTCTATTCAAGGTTTTCGCTCGCGCCTATTTTGGAAGATCACAGCATTAATGATCTTGTTATTTTGGGATACAGTGTCGAAGCATTCAGGCTAGATCAATACTTAAGGCCCGGCCTCGGTAATGAGGCTAGGGTATTTGGTAGCCCGAGTCACCAAGCCACTTTATATCCTAGATCATATTATAAGAAAAATACCTATCGATTAGACATACCTATAGGTGCTGATGCTGACTATACAGCACGTGCAGTTAGAATGTGTGGTGCTGTGTTTGTCCCAGCAATTATTTGCAAGTTTGAACTTGGGGGCTTGTCGTCCAGCTATGGACTACAATCGATAAAACTTCGCATGAAACAAATTTATTCGTTAGGTTATGCAGCAAAGCTTATTGTTAAAATTGTAATGTGGAACTTGCTTCCCAAGACAGTATATTACCGTGTTCTAGCATCATCGAAATATACTAAATTGACACGCGGATGCATGCCTATTTTGGCAAAAGAAAAAATTTATTTTTCTGCTTAGTCTAGATCAATTAGATGAATATTTAAGATCTAGTTTATACTCGTCCTAAGCATCTATGGCAATTATGCCTGTTAGCATCTTTAATCTGGCTGTGAACCAAATTGAAAAATCAGAAAGCGCTGAAGCAGAATTCTTAAAAAAGCTATTCGGAGAACTTGAACAATCTGGTGTTCGTTATGCAGTAATGCGTAATTACGAGCAGCTTCCGTTCAGTCTAGCTGGAAGTGACTTGGATATTTTGATTGATCCTAAGCAGGAAAAGCTAGCTAAAGCATGTATAATTAAAGCGATTGAGACTACGGGAGGAGTCCCTATCGGATGCGTGAATACAGTTGGCTTGTTTAAAGTTTTTGCCTTTGGGAAAGCATGCAAGCCTAATGACGAGTGGTGGGGCTTACGCATGGACATTACGTTTGGTATGATTTGCGCTGGTGGGCTTAACATAATAGGAGACAGTATTTGGTCAGACAATTTAGAAGAGCACAATGGAGTTTCAGTTTTGTCTAGAGACCTAGCAGCGGTAATTGGAGTAAGCAAAGAGCTACTATACAATGATAGATTACCAAAAAAATATATAGATAGATCTTCTGAAGTTGTGAGCAACCCTGACAGGTGGTCTTCTATCTTGTCAGCTTTATCTCCGATGGGGGAGGAAGCATTAGGTCTTATTGGTAAGCTATGTATAGAGAAGCCAAACAGCCGAGTTGTCGTTAGAGATTCAAGGTTAATTAGGCGAAGCTTGGAATATAAGGCTTTATGGAATTCGCCGTTCTCTTACTTGATAAAGAAGGTGATGTATTATGGCTCGAGGGTCTCACGTATTGTAAAGCCTCCTGGTAAAATGGTAGCCATATTGGGTACTGATGGATCTGGTAAATCAACCGTCATAAATGCGATAAGTCCTGTATTGATGCATGCTACCCATGGTGCATTAACCATACAGCATCTCAGGCCAAGGCTGTTTCCATCTTTGGGCAGCTTGAAGCAAAGTGGGGTAGTCGAAGATGACGTAGTGACCGATCCTCATGCAGCAAAACCATCTGGGTATTTTCTATCGATGGTTAGGCTAATCTATTATCTTATAGATTACATCATAGGTTACTGGGTTCGAGTTCGTCCACAGATATCAAAAAACCCCACCATATTTTTATTTGATCGTTATGCCTATGACCTGCTTATTGACCCAAAACGATTAAGGATTAATCTGCCCGAGTGGGTGCTCCGTGTCTTCACTCTGTTAGTCCCAACGCCAGATTTGATTATTTGCTTACATGGTGATCCTGTGGTGCTGACAGCAAGAAAAAAGGAATTGCCCTTGAGTGAGGTTCGTCGCCAGGTTGAAGCACTTATTGCATTTTCAAAAAAGGAAAAGAAGGCCGTTTCGGTGTCTACTGAATTACCGATTAGTGATACACGCAACTTGATTTTAGAGGCGATTAAAAGCGCTTGTAAAGCATAAGGCTCTGCTGTGTGATTAAGTGATACAGTAAAAAAAGTATCTAAGATGCGATGACTCCTATTGAACGCAACAAAATCTTATTATCAGCTTATGCGTGTGAGCCAGATAAAGGCTCTGAACCTGAGGTGGGTTGGCAGTGGGCTTTTCATCTCGCTAATCATTGCGAAGTAACGGTATTAACCAGAGCTAACAACAAGGAGTCGATCGAAGCGAAGTTGAAAGCCGATCCAAAGTCCCATCTTAAATTTGTATATATTGATTTGTCAACTACAGCCCTAAAGTGGAAAAAATGGATTAGGCCACAATTTCTTGCAGTCAGTTGGTATTATTCACAGTGGCAGAAAAAAGCATTTCTAAAAATCAAAGAACTAGAGAAGAAGAATGATTATGATGTCATTCACCATCTGACATTTGCCTCTTTCAGGTTGCCGTTTGCGGCAACAGGTCATCGAGCGCTGTCGATCATTGGACCTGTTGGCGGATGTGAAGAGTTTCCTGAGGAGTTGTTGCCTGTTAGAAAATGGCGTGTCCAAACCAAAGAAATATTCCGTAACCTCATGACAAGATTTTCTACAGGACTTGGTTATGGTATGAGCAAGTATCGCAGTGCTAACCAAGTAATTGCATCGACAGGCGAAATGAAAAAAGTCTTTGCTGATCATGGAATCAAAAGTTTAGTGATGCCTCAGATTGGGATTACACGTGATCTGCAAGCTGTGAGGTCGCACCAAGAAGTAAAAGATGGGGAGGTCAGCTTGTTATTTGTTGGTGGGATCTTATGCTGGAAAGGGCTTGATCTAGCTGTCCAAGCATTGGCCTTACTCCCTCAGGGGGTGTCATTAACTATCATAGGTGAGGGCCCAGATGAGCACTTATTAAGAAAAGAAATCAAGCGGTTAAATTTAACTAATCGGGTGCATTTTCTAGGGCGATTACCACACGCAGACGTTCTTACTCATTACCGAAAGTATGACTTGTTTATGTATCCAAGCTTGCACGATTCTGGATCGTTCACTGTTTTAGAAGCAATGGCATCTGGTTTACCAATTATATGCCTAGATCGTGGTGGCCCTGCGTTGTCCGTTAATAACACCTGTGGGAGAATTGTAAGATCGGGATCACGGATAGAGACTATTGATTCGCTGCATTCTGCTGTTAGTTATTACCTAGAGAATCCGGAGCGAATTTCCGCCCATGGAGAAAATGCGAAACAAAGAATCATTGATGTCTATGATTGGCGGAAAAAGGCAAAAACAATGGCTGGAATCTATGATGCGACAATTAACAAATGTAAGCAGACATGCTAATGGTTAACTGGTCGGATAATATGCTGAACGTAAACGTGGTGTTAGATATCATATAATGTGGTCAGAAGCTGACAAAGCAGTAATCAGGCAATTAGAGAGCACAGGCAATCTACGTTGCGTTGTGAACTTTTCTTGCATCTTTAGAAAAGGCCACTTGCTACTCGCGCTTCCTCGTAAGCAAGACACTGCATTAGCGACACTTTCGCTTTATCAACCGCAGTCACTGAAAGCGCGATGTTTAGCAGCGCTTATAAGACTTCTCATTGAATGGAATTTGCACACGTGTTTTTTGACTTCAAGAAAACTCAAGTTCTGTAGTGCAAGCCCAGTAGCGAAGTTAAACGTAAATGAATCACACTTTGGCTTCTTACTGGGAAATCCCGACTCGAAGGATAGGCGGGTGATTATTGCCAGAAAGCAAGGCGACGAGGTGGTGATTTATAAAATGGGGCTTTCACAGGAAGCGCAAAAATCTGTGAGTGCCGAAATCAAGGCCATGCAGGCTATGCCAGATGGTCTATTGGGTATGCAAGAGCTGATACATTTTGAGGAAAATGTTAATTGGAGTTTTTATACGTGTAGGATGGTTGATGGGAAATCACCACAAAAGAGCGATGACAGCGTAGTGCTTAAAATTTTAGATACCTGGCTTAATTTCGCGCACAAAAAAAAATTACAAGAGACGAGGCAATGGGGAAAAATTAACGACTATATCGAACATCACCCTAGTGTTAAAGGGCGAGATTTGTTAGATAAATGCAACAAGCTTGAAATATTGTTGGGGATTACTCATGGGGACTTTGCTCCGTGGAACATGAAGAAGACAGCGCAAGGTGAAGTAGCAGTAATAGATTGGGAGTTTGGAACAGATCATGGGCCTGCGTGTTGGGATTGGATTCACTACCTTATACAGAGAGCTACACTTGTAGAAAACCTGTCCAGCCGCGATGCAATTCAAGCTTGTAGAGACTGGGCAACTACGCCCCATGGTAAAGTTTTTATAGAGCGGACAGGTTGGGGCTGTAACATTGAGCGGTGTTTAGGATGTTATTTGATTTATTCAAACATACTGGGTCGATTTGCACATGAGGGATTACTTAATGAATGGTTAAACGATGGGGTCGAGATCTGACATATTACTCGTTGGCCAAACACCGCCTCCGTATCACGGGCAAGCGGTCGTCACTGCGATGTTGTTTGATTACGATTGGCGTGAGATGAAGGTCGAGAGATTAAGAATGGCCTACAGCGATAGCATTGAGTCAGTGGGTAAATTTTCTCTGAGTAAGTTAATACACTTAGTTTGTTTAATTTTCAAAACATGGTGGATTGCGTGCACGAAAAGACCTGAAGTATTTTACTACTTACCTGCAAGTGCAAATAAGGCGCCCGTCATTCGTGACATCATCTATTTGTTAGCGGTGAGATGGTGTTTTCAGAAAACAATTTTTCATTATCATGCTGCTGGGCTTCCGGAATATCTCGAGGATAATAAGATGTTAGGCAAATTTGGTCGCTTCGTTTATTCCGGTGCTGATGTAAGCATTGAAATTTGTAAAAACGAACATTCTCCAGGCAGTGCATTCAATGCCTGCAATACGGTAATTGTTCCTAACGGTGTGGATTCCATTGTGTGCGATCAAGTAACCCCCGATGAGGGTAGTTTGGTTGTTTTGTTCATGGGTGTATTGAACGAGGGCAAGGGCTTGCTTGATGTTATTAGGACAGCCGAAATCCTTAAAAAAAGTGGTAATGATATCGTTTTTAATGTGGCAGGATCATGGGTATCTGATGATTTTAAAGACGAGGCTCTAGCTCTTATTGATCATGTTGGTGTCAAAGATAACTTTGACTTTCTTGGGGTTCTCGAGGGAGAAGATAAGTGGCAGGCCTTTGCAAACGCTGACGTCTTCTTTTTCCCATCTCATTATAAATCCGAAAACTTTCCAATGGTGCTATTGGAAGCAATGGCTTCTAGTTTGCCTATTATCAGTACAAACTGGCGTGGCATACCTCAGCTTGTTGAGCATAGCAATGCAGCCATTTTGTGTGAGACCAAGGCACCTAATGAATATGCGCACCATTTACGGCAGCTGGTTAATGATAAGGAACGCAGATTAGAAATGGGAGCTGCTGCTTATATCCATTACAAGAACAACTATACTCGATCCAAATTCACGCACTCTATGTATCGAGTATTTTCCGAGCTACTGAACAGATGATTAGTTAATACCAAAAAGTCGTTTTGATAGCATTTCTTATAGGTGCTAGCATGTTGCTAGCAGGAATATTTGGCATCACATTTAGTGTGGTGCCACAAACGCCAGCAGTCATAGCTGCTGGGGTCACTGCTGTCGTGATTTTCATCTTATTAATTGCGAATCGTGCCCAAGGTATTTCGTGCTCTTCGCAAAAGACGTCTGATCAAAGGTGGTTATCTGCTTTTTCAGTTCTGGGGATTTGTTACTTTGTTGTGCGTGCTTGGTTATCTCCAGTGAAAGATTTGGGGATTGAGGATCTCATGTTAATTATGCCTGCCGGAATTCTTTATTTATCGGCAGGAATTCTTCTTGTAGGGAAACAAGCCGTCAGAGCTAGACTCACACTTGCGTGGGTAATTATCCTGCTCCTCATTTTGCATGTCGTTTCCTCGTTCATGCAGCTGCGTGGCGGCGAGGGTTTTTCCCCAGTTTATTATTACATGGGGGCAACGCCAGCAAGCCAAGGCCATGTGATTGGCATGTATGGATATTATGGAAGCTTTGCTAATTTCGCGGTAATAGCTGGGTTGTTATGTCTTAGCTTAGGTGTATGGGGGCGATTTGTATTTCCGGTAAGAGGTCTTATTTTTTGCCTCGGCCTGGTCTCTTTGTCCTTATCGATTATATCACAATCACGCTCAGCAGCTCTCAGCTTGGTGGCCGGGTTAGCCGTATTTGCAGTATTAATTATGGTGTCGGTGGCGCGCCAAAATCCGAACGTCAAATCATGGGCGCGTAGAATCTTTGGCGTTACTATAGCGGCTATCATGATCGGATCCATTATTGCCTGTTATTTAGTCATCCAAATGCGCGCTAGTAGTAATGCGAATGGGGGTATGAGTTCGCTTTTCGATTCTGTGGCCAGACTTAATTTTTGGCCTATGGCATATGATCAGTGGTTAGACTTTTTCTTTATTGGTGGAGGGGCTCGAAGTTTTTCATACCTATGTTTGTTATATTGGAATCCCAATTTATCATCGATGCACGCTAACCCGGAGTTTGTGCATAATGAATATCTTCAATTACTCACAGATTATGGTTTGATTGGCCTCATGGTCGTAATGATTGGCTTCTTGGCTCATTACTACATAGGCTGGAGGCAAACTCGTAAACTTGCTAGGATATCTGAGCAGGTTGAATTGCGAAAGGGGTCAAATGCGATGGCTCTTACCATAGCTGGCATGAGTGGCATGGTAGCCATGAGTGTTCATATTTGTTTTGATTTTAGAACGCATTTATTAGCTAACTTGTTGTTGCTTGTCTGTTGTGCGGTTTGGGTTTTGCCAATTCGTAAATCAGCCAAGCCCTCGTTGAGGGCCGATAGTTCTCACCATGCTGGATCTCAGTATCAATACTTGGGTGCTTTAGTTCTACTCCTAGCTTTAGGCATGGGGTCTATTGGGCTCGGCGGCCATCAGCTATGGGCAGGGATGCCTTTAGTCGAGCAGAGGGCAATAAAAGAAGATGGAGCATGGAAACCATACGAAGTAGATAGGTCTGTCTGGATACCAGTATTGGAGAGATCGGTTACCAGGTCGCCTAGATGGCAGCGTTTAAAGCGTCTAGGAATACTATACAAAATGGAAGCTGATCAGGAAACGCAGCCTGAGATGAAAGAGAGTCTGTATGCGAAAGCAGAGGCTGCGTGTCTAGCTTCTATAAAGCGCAATCCATTTGACCCCATTCCTCGAATAAACTTGGCAGCCATGTATACAAGCCAGTCTAAATACAGTGAAGCAGACAATGCTTATGCAGAGACATCTGCTATGGCAAAAGCGCGAGAGCCATGGTTCATGATGCACACTCATTGGGCATCACTACATTATCGCATGGCTCTAACTTCTTTTGAAAAGTCGGACAGCGAAACGGCTCAAATACATTTTCGCAAAGCCATTGATTTGTTCGAGTTTAGCAAGGACGCCGGAGTGACAATGAGGCAAAACAATTGGAAACAAGCGTTTACACAATGTTTATTAGCTTACGCGATATTTTTAGATAAAGATAAGCAATATGATGAAGCTGAGATCATGTATAATCGCATAGAAGAAATCGAAAATGCATCATATCGTTTGGGTGAAATGCATTTCTACAATTATCAAGGGGCTCATTATTATGATCACAGCTTAGAGTTGTATTATAAAAAAGCTCCAGAGCGAGCTCATCAGTTGATGGTGCTTGCCCTCGAATCAATGCAAATGAGCCGTAGGTATGGCGAACATGAGGAACGCTCATTGATAGACGAGCGAATAGATAAAGTCCGAAGTTATCTCAAATTTTTCGAGGCTACGGGTATCGCCAAATAATAAGTAAAGTAACATAAGAATGGAAAAAAATAATTATACATTCTCTGATTTCTGGCAAGTGAGAGGAATGCAGTCGATGTGGGCGACAAGAAATTACAGTTATCGATTGGGGGCCCTCATTGCCGTGATCGCTCACAGAGCTGGCTTATCACCTAACAGCTTATCACTATTGTCGGTCATAGTTACGTGTGGCTCGTGTGGAATTGCGATTTGCCTCGGACAGGGGACTTGGTCAGCTGGAATAATAGCTATTCTAGGCCTGCAGTTGGGTTATGCATTTGATTGTGCAGACGGCCCGCTTGCAAGGGTTAAGGGTGAGGAGAGCAGCTTTGGATCCCTTCTCGATAAGATATGTGATATGTGTTCAGGGATGTTGTTCCCATGCATACTGGCCTGCGGCGCTGGGCACTATTATTATCGTGGTATTGTTGAGGCGGAGATGGATTACACGCTTAGGGTGCTATTGGTGGTGATTATTTCGAGAGCTATTCTCAATGTCTTACTTTGGCTTAAGGAATTGGTGACACACAAAACCAATCGGCTTCAAGAGGATGAACGTGAGCATACTCTATGGTGGCGCATTAAACGTTCGGTAGGTCTATTCATTGATGAGCCAGTTTATCGTCTGGGTATTGGCTTTGCATGGGCTCTTGATTGGTTTTGGGAATTTGTTATCGTTTATTCGGCAAGTATCTTTGTAATTACCATTATTTATCTTTGGACATCAAAAAAAGAAATGGACCAGGCGGATAAGGAAATAGCATAAAATAAAACCTGTGATGATAGGGCAAATTAGCACTACCATCTCGCACTCTTAACAAAATTAACATGTTTGAATTTATCAAAAAACAAACCTATCTGTTGCCCGTAGCAGCCTTGACACTGGTAATGCTAGTCTTTTGGCTATTAATCCCGATTTACCCAAACTCATCTACGTCCGAGGAGCGCCTCGTACTCTGGATTGCCGATGCTTGGCGTAAAGACTTTGCTCATGGATGGGCAGTGCCCTTTCTATTCGTGTATTTTATATACCGTATATGGCCTACGATGAAGCTGGAGCCTATTAGAGGTTCTCGTTGGGGATTGCTCGGCGTCATATTTCTAATCCTACTCTATGTTGTATCTGTTAGGACCTTGCAGCCGAGGCTGCCGCTGATCGGATTGCCTTTTCTTATTGTTGGAGGAACACTTTATGTTTGTGGCTGGAAGGTAGCCCGGCACGTGCTGTTTCCAGCTTTTTTTTGGTGGTTTGCCGTATCAGTGCCAGGCTTGCAACAAGCGACAAATATTTTGCAGATCGCAGTAACAAAGTCTTGTTACGAAATAGGTACGCTTATGGGAATGGATCTTGTGAATGCTGGCACAGAGATTCAGTCCGGTACTGACAGTTGGGATGGCTTAGATATTGCGGAAGGGTGCAGCGGTATTCGCTCGTTAATGGCACTGGTGATGGTCTCAGCAATTTATTCCTATTTTACCCAAACCAAATTGTGGAAAATGGCATTCTTGTTCGCCTGTTCACTTCCATTAGCATTGGTGGCCAATTTCTTCAGAATCTTTACTATTATCGTATTGGCAGAAATGGGATTCAGCGAATTTGCAGCGGGGGTCTACCATGATTGGGCTGGCTTGCTTTTCTTTTTCCCGATCGCATTAGCTGGCTTATTCGGAATCGATAAAGCACTTAATTGGAATGAGAACAAAAAAGTTGTTAGGAAGCGAATTCAAGAATAAGACAAGGATCCTCGTCTCGAAAGCTAATTAGGAACTTATTAACTAATCACGTGCATGAACTCTAAAAAGATGAACAGAAATAAAGCAGTAGATGATGAGCTAGGCCAAGACAGCCCTCGTTTGATCATAAATCGTGTATACATCCTTACCATGATTCTAGCCATTGGCTTTTCATTAATCTGGGTATTGCCAAAATCTGAGTCCATGAAGCTATCGTGTCTATCACGGCATTTGCCGATGCAGTTTGACACGATGATTGGCAAGCGAGTCGAGGTTACGGGTAAAGAGCTCCAAATCTTGGCTAAGGATACCGAATTCGAACGCACTCAGTTTAGCAATAAGGCCAATCGCTACCATCCTCCAGTCGAAGTCTCAGTAGTATTCTCAGGAAAAGACCTCAATAATAGTATTCACCGGCCGGAGCGATGTTTGAGATCGCAGGGGTGGAACTTTGTCAAGGAGAGGACGGTAACGCTTGCTAATGTATTCCCTGATGGCTCAGACCTCCCAGTTAGAGAAATTGTTTGCAAAAAGCCGGTGATGCGTGAAGACGGATCCAGTTTTGAGGCCATGCGTGTTCAATATTACACGTTTTTTGGCCATACCGGAATTACCGAGAGTCACTATGGTAGAACGTTTCAGGACATGAAAGATCGGTTGTTCAAAGGCTATGATCAGCAATGGGCATATGCGACTTTTTCTATTCCAGTGACAAAAATTTATGCCGACCAAGGTCTGATGAGAGATGGGCCTGGCGTATTCACCCTTGAGCAGTCCGAGGAAATCCTCGAGCAGTTTATTCGTAAGTTAGGTCCTTTAGTGGTTGATAGAAGAGCCACTGAGTAGCAGGCTAATGATGAAATAGTCTAATGCAATAACCCCCCCTTTTAATCATTTATGTTAGGATCTCGAAATAGAGAGCAATTTTCAATCCAAGCGTTGCTGCTATGCGATGCGTTTTTGGTTTTCCAAGGATTTTTTATCGGGGATAAGTTGCGGCCGATATTAAGGCCTCTACTTGGCCTGAGTGATGATGGGCAGATAGGGCTGGCGCAAATTTCTTGGCTCTTGTTCATTGTCGTTCCGTTTACGCCACTGGTTCTGGAGGTGTTTGGATTCTATCGCAATATGATGCGAAAGACGCTGTTCCAGTCGTTAAGGCAAATGATTCAAGCTTTTGTAGTTATCAGTCTAGCGATTGCAGCCATGATTCTCTTTTTCAAGATGGCACCGATGAGTCGCTTGGTGCTTGTAGTGGCGATGGTTTTATCAGCCAGCTTTTTGCTTTTAAGAGATGCCTTTGTGCGATCAAGGTTACGTGCTTCAGCCCTTAAAGAAGGGCGTCAAGAGCGCGTGGTGATTGCTGGTTGCCCGACGGACACTAAAGACCTCATAGAGTCTATGCCTGATGAAGTTACCGATTATTGGCAGGTTGTCTGTGAGTTTGATTTTTCTGATCGTGCTCTGTCGGAGCTGGAGGAAATTGTCACCCAAGAGTCAGTTGAGCGAGTCATCATAGCAGCACGCAATGCGGTGTTTCAGCAGATATCGTCGACGGTGGAATTATGCGAAAAACAAGGAATTGAATCATGGGTTTCTGCTGACTTCATTCGGACTCAAGTTTCGCGACCCACCTTTGACAACCTAGGAGGGCAACCGATGCTTGTTCTGCGCGCAACCCCGGAGTTATCATGGGCGTTGCTAGCTAAATCTGCATTGGATAGGTTAGGCGCTGCGCTATTTATTTTATGCACCCTACCTATTTGGATTTTTGCTATCGTTGGCATCAAGCTAAGTAGTCCTAGAGACCCCGTATTCTTCCGCCAAGATCGTGCAGGTAAGTTTGGCAAGCAGTTCAAAATGTGGAAATTTAGAACGATGGTGCTAAACGCCGAATCTCAACTTGATGAGCTTAAAGACGAATTGGGCAATGAGATGACTGGGCCTGTCTTTAAACTTGAGAATGATCCGCGTGTTTTCCCCTTTGCTCGTTTTTTAAGAAAGTGGAGTATTGATGAGTTTCCTCAGATGCTCAATGTCATGGCTGGAGATATGAGTCTGGTAGGTCCGCGACCACTGCCTCTTTATGAAGTCTCTAAATTTGAAAAATCAGAACATCGTCGCAGATTAAGTGTGAAGCCTGGCATAACCTGTATTTGGCAAGTGAAAGGTCGCAACACGATTACTGAATGGGAGGATTGGGTGAAGTTGGACCTGCAATACATTGATAACTGGTCCTTGCTACTTGATATTAAATTACTGATCCAAACTGTCCCTGCGGTCTTGATGACTAAAGGAGCCAAGTAGATTTGGCAGGCGGTAATCGAGGAACAGAAATTTAAAATCAGAGTTAATTCTGACTTTGTTGCATTTGAGATTGTCATCATGAAATGAGGATACACAATCCGTCACACGGTTGTTGGGGAAGGCAAACAAGCTCCTAAAAATAATAGCAATCGAGAACCACATTATGCAAACGATGCATAGAAATTGCAATTCCATGAAAATATTCAGCGGCAAGGCGCACAGTGAGCTAGCACAGAAAATCGCAGCTCATCTCGGTAAAGAGTTGGCTAATGTAGAAGTTACCTCATTTCCTGATGGGGAGACCTTTGTTCAAATCAATGAGAATATACGTGGGGAAGACGTTTATTTGGTGCAGCCAACCTGTCCGCCGACAAACCACAACCTGATGGAGATGCTCATCATGGTGGATGCAGCGAAGAGAGCGAGTGCAGGCCGAATCACGGCGGTTATGCCATTTTTTGGATATGCTCGCCAAGATCGTAAAGACCAACCCCGAGTGCCTATTACGGCTAAGTTGGTTGCCAATTTAATCTCTGCAGCTGGCGTTGATCGGGTATTGACGATGGATTTACACGCTGCTCAAATTCAAGGATTCTTTGATATTCCAGTAGACCACCTCTATGCAAAGCCGGTATTTATCAAACATTTACGCGAACAACATGGAGACGACGCGAGTAATCTGACCGTAGTTTCTCCCGACGTCGGAGGCGTTAAAATGGCCAGATCCTACGCTGATAAGCTTGGTGCTGAGCTCGCAATTGTTGCCAAACACCGAGTCAGCGCAACCAAGGTTGAAGCGATGAACGTCATTGGAGATGTGGAGGGGCGAAACGTATTATTGGTCGATGATATGACAGAGACAGCAGGCACCCTATGTGCGGCCGCAAAGATTCTGGAAAAGCACGGGGCAAAAAGTATTTATGCCGGTGTATCGCACGGCGTTTTGGGTGATATGGGGAGAAAGCGCATCGCTGAGTCTGCCATTAAAGAGCTCATAACCAGTGACTCAGTGCCCCAAGCATATGGGGAAAAAGTGACTACAGTTTCCATCGCCGGGCTGCTTGGAGACGCTATTTCCCGCATACATGACGGAAAATCTGTCACTTCTCTCTTTGACATTGACGCCTGAAGTGGTAAAGACCCGCCCCCCGAAGGAGTTTGACATCTCACTCTACTACCCGCCGTCATTCATTTTTGGGCCTGCTCCAACACGAAAAATAAACATACCAACCATCTAATTATATGGCTAAACCACAAACTTTAATAGCAGAAGAGCGTGCCCGCACAGGTTCTGGCGTGCTCAAGCAAATGCGTCGCGAGGGATACATCCCATCCGTCGTTTATGGCGGCGGATCTGACAACAAGAACGTCAAAGTGCACGCAAAGACATTCAGGGACATGCTCAATCATGCTGCTTCTGATAGTATCCTTGTGACACTTGATCTTGGAGACTCCAACACACAGCTGGCTTTCCTGCAGGACGTTCAACACAATGCCATCACTGGCGAAATTCTACACGTTGACTTTTTGGCAGTTAATCAAGACACATCGATTACCGCGAGTCTTCCTCTTGAGCTCACAGGTGAACCTGAGGGTGTCAAAGCTGGTGGATTGCTTGAGCAGATGCTTCACGGTCTTGAGATCAGCTGTTTGCCTAAAGATCTTCCTGAGAATATTGCAGCAGACGTAAGCGCTCTTAAAATTGGTGACGCTTTGCACATTGGCGAGATCAAACTCCCTGAGGGAGTGACACCCACACTCGGCGAGGAAGTTGTAGTAGCCATTGTTGCTAAGACCCGTACTGCACAAAGTGAGGAAGCTGAAGGCGAGGAAGCTGCTGAGGGAGCTGAAGGTGAAGCCGCTGAGGGAGCTGAAGGCGAGGCCGCTGCTCCAGAAGCTGCCGCTGAATAAGATAGATCACTCAAATCGTTTCAAAAGCTCGGAGCTGTATGGCTCCGAGCTTTTTTATTTCCGATATTTGATGTTTAGTATTTTCTTACCGAGGATTAAAACAAGGCATGTCTAATATTAAACTCATCGTAGGCCTCGGAAATCCTGGGCGGAAATATGAGCAAACGCGTCATAATATTGGATTTCTGGTAATGGATCGTCTAGCTCGCATTCTTGGAGCCGAAATGGTTAACCACCTCAAATGGCGTGCGCATGTAGCTAAATTACCGGGCTCTCATGCTGTTATTATGAAGCCACAAACCTTCATGAATGAGAGTGGTCAATCAGTGGGTGCCGCTTTGCGTTTCTACAAATGGAGTCCTGAGCAAGTATTAGTTGTCTATGATGATGTTTCTCTTCCTTTTGGTGCCCTACGATTCAGAAAGTCAGGTTCAGCGGGTGGCCATAATGGCATGAAATCCATTATCAGCCATCTTGGGAATGATCAGTTTCCTCGGCTCAAACTTGGAATCGGAAATAGGTGGCAGGAGGAGAAAAAGAAAGCAGGAGCTTCTTTAACAGGGCATGTTCTGGGAAAGTTTTCCACGGAAGAGCAAAATCAATTGGAAAACACGCTTGCAACTGCAGCGGAAGCTGTTCAGTTTGCGCTCTCCGACGGGATTGAGTCAGCCGCCAATTCCTTCAATACAAACAAATCAAATTAACTTTTAAACCAATAATTATAGCGATGAGCAGAAAATACGAAGGCCTAATCGTACTCAACTCCCAAGGCCAGGATGATGGACTCAATGACCTCGTGTCTTCGGTAGCCAAAGAAATGGAAGGTAACGGAGCCAAAATGGATGAAATCCAGCAACTTGGTCGCCGTAAGTTTGCCTACAATGCACGTCACCTTGATGGGGGGCATTACGTAAATTATATCTTTGAAGCTGAGCCTGCAGCCATTGACAAGATTCAGTCCACGCTTAGCTTGAATGATAGTGTTTATCTACAGCACTACCAGCGTTTGGGTTAAGCTGAATTGATCCAATAAAGATTACGATTTGAGGAGACTCTTGCTGGTGTGGTTATTTTGATATTGCCGTCCACCACACATACTACTTAGGATTTAAGTCATGGCCAATTTTAACAAAGTAATGCTCATGGGTAATGTTACTCGTGATATCGAACTTCGCTACACGCCCAAGGGTACTGCCGTTGCTGACATCGGCCTTGCTGTCAATAGAGTTCGCTCAGGTGATGGAGGTGAGCGCATCGAAGAAACCACCTTTGTTGATGTCACCCTATGGGGGCGCACAGCCGAGGTAGCGCAGCAATATTCTGGAAAAGGTAAGCCTCTCTTTGTTGAGGGACGCTTGCACATGGATAGCTGGGATGACAAAGCTACTGGACAGAAGCGCTCAAAACTCAAAGTCGTCGCCGACAACATTCAGCTCATGGGAGCTCCCGGAGGCGGTGGCGGGCAAAAAGGATCAAGCGGTGGTAATCCAGCGCCACAGCAGCAAGGAGGTTCTCCAGCTCAGGGTGGAGCCCCAATGGATGACAACGACGACATCCCATTTTAGATACCTACTCGGCGGGGTGGTCATCCGATGATCGAGTCATAGTTACTGTCTCAAGCCGACAGGCTTCAGTTTATTAAGCCATGCGCCTGTATAGCACCAAAAGCCCTGATAAATTTGTTGATTTCGGCGAAGCCGTGCTCCGCTCATTACCTGCGGACAATGGTCTATACATGCCCGAGCACATTCCGATGCTCGACCAAGATTTTTGGCAAACATGGCAGTCCATGAATTTTCAAGACATTGCCTATGCTGTGGTCTCGAAAATGCTACAAGGGGCTATCCCTGAGGATGAACTTTCCCACATTGTTAGCGAGGCGCTGAATTTCCCCGCACCGCTTACTAGCCTTGATCAGCAGCGCTCCGTTCTTGAGCTTTTCCACGGGCCTACACTAGCGTTTAAAGATTTTGGTGCACGCTTCATGGCGCGCGTTATGTCTTGGCTCACGCGTGATGACGAGACAACGCTCACCGTGTTGGTTGCGACATCAGGAGATACGGGTGGTGCTGTCGCATCGGCTTTTCATAATGTTGAAGGTACACGTGTGATCATTCTTTATCCGTCAGGCAAGGTGAGCGGGCTTCAAGAAAAACAACTCACCGCAGTGGGTGGTAATATCACCGCTCTCGAAATTGACGGTAGTTTTGATGATTGTCAGCGAATGGTCAAAGCAGCTTTTTTGAATAAAGAAATTTCAAAAGAGTGTAATCTAACATCAGCGAACTCGATAAATATCTCACGCCTAGTTCCGCAGATGCTCTATTACTTCGAGGCCGCTCGTCAATTTGCCATCGAGGGTAAGGGCGAGCCTGTGTTTGTCATCCCGAGTGGCAACTTTGGCAACCTTACCGCACTACTCTTTGCCATTAAGATGGGCTTGCCTGTACGGCATGTTGTGGCAGCCACCAACATCAATGATGTTGTGCCCGAGTATCTACGAAGTTCAGAATACAAGCCGAGGCCTTCGGCAGCGACGATATCTAATGCCATGGATGTAGGAGCCCCGTCTAATTTTGCCCGTATGCTTGAGCTTTATGGTAGTGACTGGCCAGCGATGGCTTCCCAGATCAGTGGATACGCGTTTGGCGACTGCCAGACTCGAGAGGCTATCCGAGAGGTACATGAGAAATATGGTTACGTGATCGACCCTCATGGGGCCGTCGGCTACTTGGCCGGTGAGGCGTGGCTAGATCAGCACCCAGAGGATAGCGTGGTTATCCTAGAGACCGCTCACCCCGCCAAGTTCTCCGAGACTATTACTGAAGAACTGGGTGATAAGGTATTAGAAATTCCTCAGCGGCTTGCTTGCCTAGCGGACGAGCCTAAGGTGTCCATCCCGATGATAGCATCGCCTGAGGCATTGATCAGCTGGCTGGCCGATCAATAAACCTTGATTCGAAAAACCCTACTTAGGGTTTCACTTGTCGGTGCGAAACGGAATCGCAGGAAGGCCCTCTTTGTTGTAGAGATTTGCGTTTGCGGGATTACCGCGGTAGGCGTAGCGCACAGCTACAGGCGCAGGCACGGCAGAGGAGATTAGCTTTACCGTATTGCCTTCGATGACTGCATCGGCCCAGTGCCATTTCTTATCTGCACCACAGATAGCAAAGCTGGCCAGCTTGGTGCCGGGAGTTGCTAGCACAGGTTGGAAGGGGTCTTTTTTCTTGGCGACCATCAGGCCACTGCCGACGTGGTCGTAGTGAATGGTCGCAGTGTTACCCTCAAGCTTCAGCTCCTTGAAGGTCGGGCCTGATACTACGGTGTCCTTCTTGCCGTAGACGTCGCGCAGTGCCCACAGAGCGAGGCGTTTGCCGACGTCCTGCTTGTTTTTCGGGTGAATATCACTGGGGTGACCGATATCGATGGCTGATGCCACCCCGGTATGGGGAAGCTCCTGGATATGATCCTGGGCAACACGTATACGGGCAAAGCCGTCACCACCCTCGGGGTTGGTAGTGTGTTTGTGGAACTGGGCTAACTTGACCACATAGAAGTAAAAGGGAAAATCAGCGGGCTGCTGCCATACTTCGCGCCAGCCTTCGACCAATGCTTTGAGCTTGGGCAGGTAATGAATGCCTTCACCGCTATTGGATTCACCTTGATACCAGATCGCACCACGCACTCCGTAGCCAATCAGCGGGTGAATCATCGCGTTGTAAATAGAGCAGGGCTCGTTGTGATGTTTCGGTCCTGGACTTTGGGGCGCAGGAGGAACACTACGACCCTCGGCGACACCTTGTTTGACTGCCGCTGCCCATTCACTTGCCTGATCAGCGAAGGCTGACCAAGCGGCTTTGCCAGTAGCCGTAGTCAGCAATTGAGCATCGACGTTCTTGGACAGGGCGGCGAGTTCGGCTTGCTTGCGGAACCCCACTGGTGGTGTCCACGGCTCGACACGGGTGCCGCCCCAGTTCGTGCCGAGCAGGCCAATGGGAACACCACTTTGTTGTTGTAGCTCACGGCCAAAGTAGTAGCCAACCGCGCTAAAATTGGTGACGGCCTTAGGACTGCATGCCTGCCACGAGGAAGGGCGCTGTAGGCGCTGCTGCGGGCTATTGGCGATGATGTGCCC
>Ga0206131_10001464_pt1 | contig 30332 bp, 29 predicted proteins | sample Helgoland_Spring_FD_148636 | JGI IMG/M metagenome (GOLD analysis project Ga0206131, IMG submission 148636) | Pelagic subsurface seawater microbial communities from Kabeltonne, Helgoland, North Sea - Helgoland_Spring_Bloom_20160517_1 | ecosystem: Environmental > Aquatic > Marine > Epipelagic ...
AGAAATAATATATATTGGCAAAGCTATCAACTTAAAAAAAAGAGTTTCAAGTTACTTTGGTAACTCTAAAAAGGATAGAAAAACTGGCCAAATAAAAAAACTAACAGATCAAATAGAGACCTTTTCTACTAAGAATGAGGTTGAGGCTTTGCTTTTAGAGCAGTTACTGATTAGAGAAAATAAACCAAAATTTAATATTTTATTAAGAGATGATAAAACTTATCCATACATTTTCTTTTCAGACAGTCATAATTACCCATCGATTGGCTTGAAAAGAACTAAAAAGGCAGTTGATGAAAAATACTTTGGCCCATTTGTTAGCTCTTATGCTGTTAAAAAATCAATTAAAGAAATACAAAAAATTTTTAAATTAAGAAACTGTAGCGACAATACTTTTGCATCACGATCAAGACCATGCATTGAGTATCAAATGAAAAGGTGCAGCGCACCATGTGTTGGTCACATCACTCAAAATCAATATGCGGAAGATCTAATTGAGGCCAAGAATTACCTAACTTCGTCAGACTCACAAACAATCAAGAGGCTAGAAAGAGAAATTGAGTTATTTTCTAACAAGCTTGAGTTTGAAAAAGCTGCAACTGCCAGAGATAAGCTAAAGAGAATAAACATAATCCAAGAAGAACAATCTGTAACAACAAAAGCAAAGGATATAGATATATTTTCAGTTGCTGAAGATAGCGGATATCTTGGTATTTGCACAGTGGTTGTAAGAAAAGGAAAGATAAGAGGTACCAAAACCCAGCTAGTTAAAAAAGGGTATTACAAATCGATTAATGAAGTTTACGAAAGTGCTTTAATTAATTTTTATAATGTTAACCCTGATATACCTAAAAAGATTCTTACCACAGACACTGTTTCTTCAAGCGTTATAATTAGTGAAGCTATTTTCAAAAAGAACAAAAGAACTGCCAAGATTATCAGTACGCCGAGCAGGGATATAAAACCCATTTTCAATCTTTGCAAATCAAATGCAAACCAAGTCATCGCAAATCATTTAAGTAAGGAAGAAAAATACACCTATGCCTTAAGCGAACTGAAAAGCAGCCTAGGCATGAAAGATTTAAATAAAATAGAGGCCTATGATATAAGCCATTTATATCAGGATCATGCGGTTGCCTCTTGTATTGTGTACTCCAAAAAAGGAGCAAATAAAGATAAATATAGACTATTCAATATTCCTAAAGATTTAGCAGGTAATGATATCGGGTCACTAGAGCATGCACTTGAAAGGAGACTAAAGTATTATGAGAATAAAGAAACAAAACCTGATTTGCTATTAATTGATGGCGGCAAGACGCAGTTAAAGTTTGTTGAATCTATAATCAATAACTCAAAGCACTCAGATATAAAAGTAATTTCAATTGTAAAAGGTGCTAACAGAGTTAGAGCCACTGAAACCATCCTATCTATTAATGGAATTATAGAGATGGATAAGTATTCTAAAGGGTATCTACTTCTTCAAGAGATAAGAGATGAATCTCATAGGTTTGCAATAACAGCACAAAGAAAAAAGAAAAAACAGAGCATAAAAAAATCTTTTCTAGATGAAATAAATGGAATTGGCCCAGTAATAAAAAATAAACTACTAAAAAAATATAAGAATATCAAAAATATTAAAACTGCTAAATTGGATGAGTTGATGACTATTAGAGGTATTAATGAGAAAATAGCAAAAGAGATAACTTCTTATAATAATTAATGTCTTTATTTATAAACCTGATTACAGTATCTAGAATAGTTTTTGGAGCAATAATTTTTGTCCTATTAACAAGGACAGAGATGTATTGGTATGCATTTATATTGTTTTTTATTGCAAGTATTACTGATTATTTTGATGGTTATTTAGCACGAAAATATAATTTAGTCTCTCAGCTTGGAGAGATTCTTGATCCAATTGCCGATAAGATCCTAATCGTTTTTTTGTTATTTGCATTATCTATAAATCTTACTAGTTATTATATTGGTTTTGTATCAGCTTTGATTATTACACGTGAAATATGGGTCGGAGCTTTAAGAGACTTCAATGCACGTCAAAATAAATCTAATGCAACAAAAGTAACATTTTTAGCAAAAATAAAAACAACCATCCAATTGTTTACAATAAGCACCTATCTTCTAGGACTAGGAATGAATAATATGTTAGTGCTATTAGTAGCTGATATATTGCTATTTCTTTCACTTATAATAACAATCTACACAGGCTTTATTTATAGCTTGAACACATTAAAAAAATAACTACTTTAAATATTAGTTGTTGATGTATACAATATTACTTCTCCATAAGGCTGGATGGCAGAGTGGTTATGCAGCGGCCTGCAAAGCCGTTTACGCCGGTTCGATTCCGGCTTCAGCCTCCATAAATTGATTAAATATATTTGTCATAAAAAACAAATTTTTATTATTTTTTCTTTAAATTTATATAAATATCAATATAATGCATTTTATGTCAAAAAATGTAGATAACATCTTAATAAAACTTATATCCAAAATATCAAATGATAATAAAATTTGGGATTTATCATCATTCTATGATTTCTGCTCATCAAATGGCTACAAAAAAAGCAAAAGAACTTTTGATCGAGAAATTACCGAGTTAGAGTTTTACTCAAAGACTCCCTTTGATAAAAATTATCATTTATTGAAGAAAATCATATTTAGTGCTTGGGAAGAAATCTGTAATACAAAAAGGCTACTCTCATTAAAATCTTCAATATCAAATTTTAATGAAAATATTTTTATTTTCTATGAGGACAGTAGAGGTAAAAAATACTGGCATAGCGCATCAGACATATCAAAAGATATTTTAATAGATTCGTTCAATGCATTGTCAGATGAAGTTGGAAAAGACTTTTTGGTTTGGCCATCTTCAGAACTCATTGAACTCTTTGAGGTTATTGTTGATGATTCTGGTTCTGAAGTTATAAATACTTCTAAAAATAGAAAAGTCACTCTTCCTATGAGTGCTTATAAAAAAGTGCTAACAAAAGAAAATCTCAATCAAAAAAATGATTATCAACCATCATCAGTTGAAATTAAAAATGAGAGCTTGACTCATTTAGAAAAGATTGAGGCTGAAGCAATTCACATAATCAGAGAAACAGCAGCTGAGGCTGAAAACCCAGTAATGCTTTATTCAGTTGGAAAAGATAGTGCTGTCATGCTTCATTTGGCAAAAAAAGCTTTTTACCCAGCTCCGCCACCGTTCCCTTTAATGCACGTGGATACAGGGTGGAAGTTTGATGAAATGTATCAATTTAGAGATTTAATGGCGAGTGATGCAGGGATGCAGCTTATAGTGTATAAAAATCATGATGGAGTAGAGCAGAATATTAATCCGTTTGATCATGGAAGCGAAATCCATACAGATATTATGAAAACGCAAGCCCTAAAACAGGCTTTAGATTTTCATAAGTTTGATTTCGCTTTTGGGGGTGCTAGAAGAGATGAGGAAAAGAGCAGGGCCAAAGAGAGAATATTATCTTTTAGATCCGAATCTCATGTCTGGGATCCAAAAAATCAAAGACCTGAACTTTGGGATTTATATAATTTCAACAAGAAAAAAACAGAAAGTGCGAGAGTATTTCCTATTTCAAACTGGACAGAGCTTGATATCTGGCAGTACATATACAAAGAATCTATTCCTATAGTCCCTCTATATTATGCAGCTGAAAGACCATTTGTAGAAAGAGATGGTACTTTAATAATGATAGATGACAATAGGTTTAAACTTTACAAGGGTGAGAAAATAAAGTTTATAAAAGCGCGCTTCCGTACATTAGGATGTTATCCCCTTACTGGAGCAGTAGAGTCTGATGCAACCTCAGTGAGTGATATTTTATTAGAGCTGATCCAAACCAATACCACCGAAAGAGATGGAAGATTAATTGATTCAGATTCAGAAGGGTCAATGGAAAAAAAGAAAAAAGAAGGATATTTTTAAAATGAATAAAAGTTACGACAAAGCTGTTGATTCAAAAAAACAAGTTGATGACTTTATTCACTCTCAGGAAAATTTATCATTACTAAGATTTATTACATGTGGAAGTGTTGATGATGGAAAAAGCACTCTTATAGGAAGGATTTTATTTGAATCTCAAACATTATTTGACAATCAAATAAGAGAATTGAAAACAGATTCTAAGAAACATGGAACACAGGGTACAGATATCGATTATGCATTGTTAGTAGATGGTCTTTCTGCAGAAAGGGAGCAAGGCATTACGATAGATGTAGCTTACAGATTTTTCTCAACCAATAAGAGGAAGTTTATTGTTGCTGACACCCCCGGTCATACACAATATACAAGAAATATGGTAACCGGAGCATCTACAGCAGATGTAGCTGTTATTTTAATTGATGCTAGAAAGGGGGTTCTTGAACAAACTAAGAGACATTCTTTTTTAACATCTCTTGTTGGAATAAAAAAAGTTATTATAGCTGTAAATAAAATGGATCTTGTTAATTATGATCAAGATCAATATGATGCAATAATTAATGAATACAAAGATTTTGCTAAGAAACTGCATTTTGACTCCATATACGATATTCCGGTTTCAGCATTAAATGGTGACAATGTCTTAAATTCGACTAAAAATTTAAGTTGGTTCAAGGGACCAACCTTGATGTCTCTTTTAGAGACAATAAAGGTTGAGAATCTTGATAATGAATTTGTAATGCCTGTTCAAAATGTGATAAGGCCTAACCTTGACTATAGAGCTTTTTGTGGAAGGGTTTCCTCTGGAGTCATAAAGACAGGCGAAAAAATTAGATCTTTGCCTTCTGGCAGGGTGGCAAAGATAGATTCAATATTTGTTGGAAATAAATCAGTAGACAAAGCTCTTATTAATCAGTCAGTTTCAATTACTCTTGATGCAGAGATAGATATCTCAAGAGGAGATTTGATATGTAAAGATGATACACCTATTGAAGTATCTAATATATTTGATGTTAATCTTGCATGGCTATCAGAAATAGAGACCTTTAAAGGAAGGAATTACATTGCAAAAATTGGAACACAAAAAATATCTTGCCAGATAACTAATATTAAATATAAATTTGATATTAATTCATTAGAGCATGTTCCGACTAAAAAACTCGAATTGAATGATATATGTAATGCAACAATATCTTTTAATAGAGAGATTCCATATACAAAGTTCAACCAAAACCAATCAGTTGGAAAGTTTATATTAATTGACTCCATATCAAACCAGACTGTTGGTGCTGCCATGATTAATCACAGCATGCGTCGCGCATCAAATATTCATAAACATGATTTGGATATCACAAGAGAACTTAGAGAAAATTTAAACGGCAATAAAGCGAAATTACTTTGGTTTACTGGTATCAGCGGATCTGGTAAATCAACAATTGCAAATGAACTTGAAAAAGAGCTTTTTTCAAAGGGTATAAGAACCTTTATTTTAGATGGCGACAATGTTAGGCATGGTTTAAATAGTGATTTAGGGTTTAGTGATGCGGATCGTGTTGAAAATATTAGAAGAGTTGGAGAGGTTGCAAAGGTAATGCTAGAGGCAGGTATAGTTGTTATTTCGTCATTTATTTCGCCATTTTTATCTGATAGAAAAATGGTAAGGGAATTGATAGGAGATCAAGATTTTGTTGAAGTTTATATTAATACTCCACTTGAAATTGCTGAACAAAGAGACCCAAAAGGCTTATATAAAAAAGCTAGAGCAGGATCCATACCCAATTTTACCGGCATATCTAGCCCTTATGAAGAACCAAAATCTCCTGAAATTGAAATTGACACAACAAAGCTTTCACCAAGTGAAAGCGTATTAAAAATAATAGATCAGTTAAAGCTCTAAAATTTTTAGCTTATAGTATGAGTAATCTAAATAAAGATCATGCAATTTAGTCCAAAAAAGGTGAGTTTAATTTAAGAAGTATGCTAAGTGGTTTGTATTTTAAAAATTACTTTAAGGCCACTAAAAATATGTCTATTTTGAACACACGGTGTATAAATGTTTTATACATTGCTATACAATAAATCATTTCTAAGGACAAATAAATGCAAGTTGAATCAGATATTAATTTAAAGAAGTTTTTTAACAGCATAATCTTCAATATTTATAATATTTTGTTGATTTTTGCCACTCTAATAATATTATTTATTGGGCTATTTTCTCAAAGTGAGAAAATTTTTAGAGTTAGCAGTTTAATTGAGATAAGTGATGATCAAAATGCATTATCTTTAGATATTATTGATTCGCTAGCCTCTTCAGATGGAGTCATTTTAGATGAAAAAATAACTTTATATTTATCAAATACAAATTTAAATAAACTTATAAATAAAACTAAACTCGATCTTAATATTTCAATCAATAACAATTTGATTGAGAATATTAATAAAGATCTATATTTTGGGGAATATCAAATAAATTTCAAATCCACAATTTCTGATGATATTTTATTAAGAGTAGAAAAAGTTTCTGATAATAGCTTCAATATTTATGATGAAAGTAGCAATTTAATATACGCGGAAAAGCTTGTTGGAGAGAGGATTGATTTTGATTTCGGTTTTATAACCTTAAAAAACACTAATCTAGTTGATATAAATAGTTTTTTTGAGATTTATATAACAAACAGGTTCTTGATAAAAGATTATCTAATTCAAAATTTATCAATTAATAAAAACATCTCATCAAGATATTCTTGGGAGCAAGGAAGTCTTTTAGATATTTCAATTGATACAAATGATATTGAGCTAGGTAAAAAAATTATCAATACTGCAAATTCTATATTTATTGAACAAGACAAATTTTTTAATGCTCTAGAAGCAGATGCATCACTAGAATTCATTAATTCTCAGATTGAGAAGGTAGGAAATGATCTTTCTAAAAGTGAGAAAAGTCTAAATGACTTCCAATTAATATACGGGACTGTAAATGTAGATCTTGAAATAGCTGGCCTCATTGATGAAATATCTGCATTAAATGAAAAGATCTCTCTGATAAAAATAAAAAGAGTAGAGCTTGAGGCTATATATAACAAAAGCAGCCAACAAATTTTGTCTTTAAAAAAACAACAATCGGAATTACAAAACCAATTAGAGTTACTTAATAAAAAAGTGAAAGATCTTCCAGGAACTCAGCAAGAATATATTAATTTGTTCAGTCAAGTTCAAATAAATAAAAACTTTTATGAACAGTTAATGTCTAAAAAGCTTGAGGTCTCTATATTAAGAGCCTCAACAATTGGAAATGTAAGAGTAATTGATGATGCATATGTAGTAACAAAAGTTGCACCAAGTTTAACTAACTTTTTATTATTTGCGATGGCTTTGGCTTCTGTATTAAGCTTTGCATTGATAATAATAAGATCATATTTATTAGCTAAGATTCAATACCCAGCTCAATTATCTGAGGAATTTCAAGATATAAAAACTATAGGGGTTGTTGAAAATATTGATAATATGGAGTCAATAAAATTAGATAACTTTGAGATATTTGATTCGATTAATTCTTTAACTACGAATCTGTTACTTCTCACGAAGGAGATGCATAACTCTGCAAAAATAATTGAAATCACTGGCTATAGCGCTAGTATTGGTAAATCAACGATTGCAAGACATACCGCTCTATCTCTATCGCTTTTAGGTAAAAAAGTCGCTCTGATTGATTTTGATTATAGAAGAGGTGATCAACATAAGTTTTTAAAAACAAAACAAGCAGATGATTTTTCTGTATTTAATATTCATAATATTGAATTAAATGAAAATTTCTATTTTATACCAAGGGTAAAAAAAGCATCATCAAAAATACTTTCATTTATTAATTCACCATCATTTAATGAGTTCCTAGAAAATGCAAAAAAAGAATTTGATTATATAATTTTTGACACGCCTCCAGCCGGATCAGTCCCAGAAGCTTTAGCATTATCAATTCATGCTGACTTAATTATTGGAATTGTTAGACATAGAGTTTCTAAATTAAGGGAGATATCAATGATGCGCAAATTTTTTAGCGATGTTGGCAAGCCTATGAGCTGCTTTGTTTACAATGATTATCAAAAACCAAGAGGCTACTACAACTATGTTGATTCATACTCTTATAATTATTATTCAACAGAATACGGATATGAAAATGATTAAAAACTTAAAGTTATTTATTATATTTTTTCTTTTTCTATTTACAGGATGCTCAATTAGTCCTGGTATGCAAGAACCTTCCTCTTCAATATTTGGAGGAAAAAATATATACATTAAAGAAAAGGATATATTTGTACCTCTAATTGATATAGATGAATCAGTTGCAAGTGAACTTGACAGTGACTTTTCTTACACAGTAAGCCCAGGCGATGTCTTAACATTTGTTGTTTGGGGCTTAGATGACATATTCCCAATTACAAACCTTGGGGTAGGCTATACAAATCCCCAAACGAGCAGAACAGTTAATACTGATGGTACTATTTTCTTTCCTTATGCGGGAATAATAAAAGTGGAAGGTCTATCTATATCAGAAGTTCGAAATCTTGTAATAGAACTTATATCTGATCAATTCGTAGATCCCCAAATTGACATTACTGTTACCCAATACAATCAGTCTAGAAAAGCATATCTTTTAGGTGAAGTCTATAGTCCACATAGCTTTTATGTTGGAATTGAGAAAATATCTATTACAGATGCAATTGGCACAGCCAAAGGTCTTGACCCTAGATATTCTAATGCAAAAGAAGTATATCTGATCAGGGATAAAGATAAGCCTTCTATATATAGATTAAACCTGCAATCTCCTGATAAATTCTTATTGGCTAATGAAATATATCTTAAACCTGGAGATATAATTTATGTATCTGCTTCAGGTGTAACAAAATGGAATAGGTTTTTTGCACAAATATTTCCATTTGCAGGATTTCTTAATCAATTAGATAACATCAACGATGACTAATATAGTTTTTGTTTGTTATGCAAATTATTGTAGAAGCCCCGTTGCAGAATATTTATTAAAATCATTTGGAGATAAAAATTTAAATGTAACATCAGCAGGGATAGACCCGATCGCCATACCGTCTATGGATCCTCGATCAATGGAATATTTAAAGAAAAATCATATTGATTTTGATATTCATTCACCAAAAAAAATTACATCAAGTATCATCAAGAACTCTAATCTTATATTTTCTCTTGATTATTCAATCTATTTAAATCTAAAGTTAAAATTTATATCTGCAAATATAATGATGGTAAATCATTTCAATAAGGAAATAGATACATCAGACCCTTATAAATTAGACAATAAAGAAGATTATTTTAAATGCATGGATAATATTTCTTTACTAGTAAATCACATACAAAAAAATGTTAATAAATTTTAAAGATAAAATTATTTTTGTAAGGCCAACCAAAGTAGCCTCATCAACTGTTCAATTATATTTATTTAATATAATGAAAAATGATGAAGTTTTAGATCTCGGTAATATACTAATTTCTAATGACACTCTCTTAATAAGTGATTTATTAGTTGAAGAAAATTCTAAGAAAACTAAGCATCAATTAAATTTTTACGAAGATAGTTTTAAAAGAGGCTATCATTATACTTATGATGAAATTAAAAAAAAATTATCAATTGACATTTCTAATTTCACTATAGTAACAGCAATAAGAAACCCATATGATCACGCATTATCAAGATATTTATATGAACCTGTTTTATATGAAAATTTTAAAAAGCTTGGCCTTAAACAATTTTTAGATATTAAGAAATATATAAGAGGTTTTATTTTTTCGAAAATTCCTCTCAATGAATATTTTTTTCATCTTTACCTAAAATATGCATACCAACCTTACTACCTATACTTTTATTCTAATGGTAAAGATATGTCAAAAATAAAAATCAAATTAGAAAATCTTAAAGAAGATTTAGAAGAGTTTGCTCAAAACCATAATTATATAAATCTAGGAAGCAAGTTTAAAAATTTAAAAATAAGAAAAGGTGTTCACTACAATTATAGTCAAAATGTCAAAAAACTTTACTCTGAAAGAAATAGATATTTAATAGAAAAAATGTATGGTGACTTTATGAAGGACAATGATTATACCTTTCCCGGTTAAAAATAATTATGTTTATAGATAATAAAAGAAAATTTATTTATTTAAGACCTTCGAAAACAGCATCTACTTCGTTGATGAATTTTTTTCAGTTACTGTATGCTGATGAAATATATTTATCTTCAAAGTCTTTAAAAATCTCAAGCTCGTGTATTTATGTTCATAATAGAGATGTTGACGGCAAAGAAAATACAGAGCTGGTACTTAATAGAGGTAAAATAACCTCTCTTCATTGGGGCATAAACGAAATAAAAAATATTTTTAAGAATGAAGAGGATTTTAATAAATTCAGTCTTATCATTAGCATTAGAAATCCATATCAACATGCTATTTCATATTATAGATTTCAAAAAACACAGATTCTTAGAAGATTAGAAAAAAAAAATAACTTCAAATTTTTTATCAAGAACCCATTTAGGGCAACTGCACAACATATGTTTTATTTCCAATCTAAATGGAGTTTTTATGTATTTTTAAAGTTTTTCTATAAACCTTATACGCCCTGGCTTGATCCTTACTTTGAGGGAAGGGAAATTTATATTATTCGCGCAGAGCATATCAATGATGACACAAAATCTATTTGTGATAAGTTTGATATTGCATACTCTGAAGTCAGCCATTTAAATTCCAGTTATGACAAAACAAATCCTGATCTAGACATTTTTTATAATAAGTTTTCAAAAAAGTTAATAGAAAAAGAATATTCTAAGATTATTGAAGAATTTGGGTATTCATATACAAGCCAATGAAATTTTTTTCATCCAATCTTTTGCTTGATAAAAACTTTATTTATAGATTTCTATTTAGATATCTTGGAATTTTTATACTACTATTTGTTACACCATTTTTATTCTTACAAAGCTCAGAAGATCTTGCTCTATTCTTGATTGTTAGATCTGCGATAAGAATTTGGATTACATTTTTAAATAATTACACTGGTGGACAAAATTTCTATAGAAGCATAAATAAAACTATTGATATTGAAGTTTATTTTGTTGGATGGTTCAAAAATATATCATTTCTTATTTTTATTTTTGCAATAATAAATATAGTATTAATAAATGTTGCTACTAAAAATATATCTTATGGAAACATAATTGAATTTTTTGATCTTTTTTTTATTTTTTTGTGGTTTGTTAGCAGTGCCTTGCTTATAACTTTTTCACATTATTTTCAGACTGTGAAGAATAACTTTGCTTCTGGTATTTCCCAAGGAATTATGGGTAATATAATATTGCTAATAACCATCACACTATTTTATATTTTTTATGAAATAAATTTTACGACTGTTATTTTTAGTTTTAGTATATCTCTGACATTATCACTACTATTTAATGTTTATTTATTTTATTCAACACTTTCTTCAAAAAGCAGTCTTCAAAATAAAGCCCCCATTAAATCAATTTTCAATATTGATTATCTATATGAGGGACTCTCTGAGAGCTCACCCCAGATAGTCATTTTTTTCATAATTACATTTTCTTCATATTTATATGATGCAAATATCTCATCAATTATTGGGATGACATTTCTTTTATTTAATTTTATATACTTTCTACCATTTAGTTACCAGCTGTCATCAAGAACAATTTTCTTTAATAATGATAAATCAGACCCCTTTTTTAAAAGGAAACACAATGATTACAGAAAAAATCTAATCTATATTTATCTTTCTCTCTCATTCATGCTTGCAATATTTATTTCAACTCTAAGTTTAGATTTTTTTAAAACAATGCTAGTAGATATTAAAATTGATTCTGTAATTTTAGCTCTAAAAATTAATCTAACATATACTGTTACTTATATTTTAGTTTCTACGTTATGCCCTAGATCAATTTTAATCTTGCTGCTGTATGGTAAATCCAAGGATGTATTTAAAATCAATAATTTTGCATTATGTATTTCTTTTGCAATTTCACTTCCTATATTTATTCTTATCAATTCATGGTTTGCTATATTTATATTTTTTGCAATCTATGAAATTACTAAAGACTTTTTGGTCATGAGATATCTAAGAAATGAGGTAATAGTTAAGTTAGCATGACAAATATCACTTTGAATTACATGTTCATATTTATTGTTATGGTTTTTTATTCTGGTCTTCATGTTCTTCTTGATCCAGTCTTGGTTATGACTATCTTTATTCTTGCTTTAATTCCGCTAGCTTTTTTAAATTTAAAGAATGTTTTATTAAATAAAAATATTTTCATTCTTTTATCATTATTATCAATATCAACACTCGTAACGTATGCAACCTTTGACTCAAGCTCAATTGCTATTGAGGGATCTGCGATAATTATATTATTTATGATGTATCTCTTGGTAAGTTCATATAAGGCGAATTTTCTGATCTCATTTATCAAAATCATCCATTACTTATCGGTTCTGTCAATTTTAACTTGGATATCTTTAGAAAGTATGGACTTTATATTTGATATAAAGTCGAGATTATCTGACTTTGCTTTATATTATGGTATTAATGAGGGGGGAAGGTATACGTTATTTTTATTCAACTATGGCATGGAGAGCATAAGAAATTATGGAATTTTTTGGGAGCCCTCAGTGCTGGCTCTATTTGTTTTCACTTCTTTACTTTTTCAAGAGTTCTTAAAGATAAGAAATATTAATTTTCCTAGGCATTATGTTTTAATAGCTTACCTCACTATTGTTTCATCCCAGTCCACCGGTGGTTATATATATATGTTTCTTCATTTTTTCTTCTTCAATACTACTGTTCAAAAAAATAAAGGTCTTTTATATCCATTAGTATTGATAATAGGAATCATTGGTTTCACTAACATACCTTTCTTACAGGAAAAGATCATTGGATTTATAAATGACTCAGATATCACAAATGATCATCATTATTTTAATGGTAGATTAAATTTCACTTTTATGATGTCTTTGTTCTTGCAAGAACCTATGTTTGGAATAGGTCAAAGGTCCCAACTTCTTTCTGGAGGAATCATCGAAGGAACTCTTCTTAATGGCTATTTAAGCATATTAGTTTCTTATGGAATTTTTGTTTTTATTTTTTATAATTTTTTACTTTTAAAATCAGCATTGATATGGAATAAAGATATAAAGAATATGCGTTTTATTGGGTTTGTTATTTGTTTCATAATTATGAATATGAACAATGGCTTTACATATGCTCCAAATTTTTATTTACCAGTAATTATAGCTATGGTTTATTCTCAATCTAATGACTTTTTCGAGGAATACAATTAATATACAATGTATTTTTATTTTACATATATACCTTAAAATATGATATCAATAGAATTAAATGAAATAAATGAAGACTGGGTTAACTATTATGTTAAAAAAGGTAAGTTGAAAAATTTTAAAAAAGCTTTTAATAATTACACTTCATATTCAACTTCCTCTGAAAAAAAATATAGTGAATTAGAGCCATGGATTCAATGGCCATCCTTCTATACTGGGTTGCCATATAATGATCACAAATGTTTTCATATTGGTGATTTTTATAAAGAAAAACATGAAAGTATATACACATCACTTCAAAATCGCGGTCTATCGGTTTTGGCTGTAAGCCCGATGAACTGTTATTTTAAAGAAGATAATGATTCTATGCTACTTCCAGATCCGTGGGAGGAGTTTGAGCCTAAAGAGAGGGGCTTTGTTTCTCTTTTCTATAATTCTGTAAAACTTTTTGTTAATACTAATGCTGGTGGGAATGTTACCGCTAAAGACTACTTTAATATTTTCCTTGGTTTTCTTGCTTATGCAAGACCCTTAAATTATTTTAAATATTTAAGTTTTCTTTTTAAATCAATTTCATATAAATGGTATAAAGCCCTTTTTTTAGATCTCTTATTAACTGATCTTTTTATAAAAAAATACAAGAAAGGAAACTATAATTACTCCTCACTTTTTTTAAATGCTGGAGCGCATATTCAACACCATCATCTGTATGACTCTGCTTGTTATAAGGGAAAAAATATTAATCCTCCAATTTATTCTAAAGCTTCATATACAAATGTTGATCCGCTTTTTGAAATATATGACCTATACGATCAAATAATTTCTGATCTAATATCTTTAGATGAAAAGTTTATGATAACAACCGGACTTCAACAAATAGGTAATATGAATCCTTATTGTCAATACAGGTTAATAGATTTCAATAAAGTTCTTGGACTATTTAATGTTGAATACAGTGAAGTGATACCAAGAATGAGCAGAGATTTCACTATTCAGTTTCCCAATAGGGGGGCATTTGATAATGCTTTGGCTTGCTTAAATTCCACTACAATTAATAATCAACGTTTATTTAATATTGATAAAGATGAGTCGTTAAATGAGCTTTTTGTAAAAATTGATTGGACTGGGAATATCGAAGCATTTAAAAATATAAAATTTAAAGATAAAAGCTATGACCTTATTAATGATATTGTTTTAGTTTCAGTGGAAAACTCCATACATAAGTCTAAAGGATGGCACATAAGAAATTTTGATAAAAAAAGTGAAACTAATATCAATATTTGGGATATAAGAAAAATAATTGAATTGAATATTTAAAAATTATATTCAATATTTATATAATAAAAATTCTTATCAAATATACTGTTAATTTTAGATGAATTTAGTTGTGCTATAGCAGATACAGCAAACCCATTGCTAAATTTTTTATTAGCCCTTAAAGATATAGCAGTTAAATCAAAATATTCCTGGGACCAATAATTTAAAGAGTTATTATTTTTGTTTATATCTGCATCAATTAATTTAATGCTTGCAGTATAGTTATTTTTTAGATCTTTTTTTACTTTGAAAACTAACATTTCAGAATCCCCGTCAATAGAAGCACCTAATGGAAAGGCTTTATGTCTCCAACCGCTTTTATATACCCCGTGATTATATGAATAATTTTTTATTTTTCTTGTTTCAGTATCAGTGTAGTCTAAAGTTAGAGCAATGCCATATTTACCTATGTAAATTTCATGACCTACATTTGAAATAATCCTAGATGGAAGGTATCCCGCCTCATCTTGACCCGAGATATTAAAATATAATCTAGCATCTTTATTTTTTAAATAATAATAATTTGTATTTAAAGATGCCATTTGATTGCCAGGTTCATTTGCAATGTTTATTGAACCACTGCCTCTATTATCCCTGCCTAAGATGAGGTTAAGAAAAGATTTTAGACCTTCAGGCCTTCCTTTGCCACCAAATTGTGCAGTTCTTGAGATTGAAAAATCAAAATATTGATTTGGATAAAAATTTATTTTTGCACCAAGAATTTTTGCATTAGGAATGACCCTTCTTTTTTCTAGCTTACCAATAAAGAACTTATATGAAAATGGACCCAAAATAGGCATTATTTTATTTTCACGATAATTGATACTCTCTAGAGATATTGATTTGAAAGGCATAGACGCATTTGATAGCGATAGAGCTATTTCATCAGATGAAGACCACCAGTAATTTACTTTACCAATAGTTACGATATGATTTTTAGAAAAAAGGCTAATATAGGAATTATCAAGACTTGCAGCACCATCATCATTCGAAACTTTAAATTTATATGAGTAATTTTCATTAAATTTAGTTTGAACAAAATAGACATTACTGTCATTTATTCTTTTTGAGCTATCCTGAAAATATAGATCACCACTGTTGAGCTCAACTCCAAAAATTCTTTGATTTAAATATAATCGTTTATTTAATTTTTTCAATATAGATTGTTGATTGTCATAGCACCTTTCTTCTTCATTATTTAAAACCTCACTATATATATTTGAAACAAGATATGGGTAGTGATGACCATTAATGTTATTAAAACAATCATCAATGCTGATAAGCTTTGTAATTAAAATTTCTTCAGTTGCATTTTCGATATAAATCGATGCAGAGGAATTAAAGTGTATGAAAATTAATATTAATAAAATAAGTTTTTTCATTTAAATGTTTTTTTTAATTTCATGGCAACAATATCATAAATAAATAAACTACCATCACCTATATATCTTTTTAATAAAATACGAGGTGATTTAAAAAGCCTGTACGCCCATCCAATCCTTAGCTTGTGCAATTTAGGGGGTATTTCATCGGATGGCTTGGCAATGAAATCAAATGCTGCCCCCACACCAAGAGTCAAGCAATTTATATTCTTTGCATGCTTATACATCCATTTCTCTTGCTTTGGACATCCAAGGCCAATGAAAAGGACATCAACATTTAATTTATTAATTGTTTCTATTTCTTTAATTGCATTATCATTTAAATCTTCAGAAAATGGTGGAGAATGATAGTATGGAGCTTTTAATTTAGGAAAAGCTTTTGAAATATTATTTTTAAGCATATCCAAAGTCTTGGTGTCAGAACCATAAAAACCAATTTTAATATTATTCTTTTCAGAAAATTTACATATTAATCTTACTATTTCTGAGCCTAAAAAAACTTTTTTTATTTTTTTTGAATAAATAAACTTAACAGCTGAAGCAAGGAGATAACTATCAGATATTATTAAACTGGCTCCTTGATGAACTTTTAAATAGTTGCTATCTCTATGTGCAATATCTTGATTATGTGTGTTAGTTATTATTATATACTTATTCCTGTAAAGGCTAATATTGTTTAAAATAGAAAGGAAATCATTTTCTTCTGGAAATGTTACTTCTGATGATAAAATTTTGTATTTTTGCATATTATTTTTTATTGATAGATTGCGTTTTTTTTTAACGCATATATATGTAAAATGCTAGTATAAACGATAAGTTAGACTATATGAAAATCTATAACAAGAACAATTCATTAATATACATCCATGTTCCAAAATGCGGCGGTCAGTCATTAAAAAAACAGCTCGACTCCATCTTCTATAAAAGCTGCCATATTAAAGCTTTTTTTTTCACCGACCCAAGGAAAGTAATCTCATACAATAGAAGCGTAATTGATAAAAGTGAAATATTGTCATGCCATTTTTATAATAACTCTGTTACCAAAACAATTATCAATGCTGAAGTTAAAACAAAATATAGTGATTTAGAAGTTAATTCAAACCAATTTATAACTTTTCTGAGAGAACCTCTTAATAGAGCTGAAAGTTTATATTTATTCCTTCAAGCACGTTATTTGTTATTGAAGCCAAATAATTATAAAGATTTTTTTAAAAGCTTGAATTTAGAGAATATCAAATGGCTTATACTAGCTAAAATTTATCATCGTAAAACAACTAATGACTTTATTAAATTTTTTAAAAAATATTTAAATAATTATGAAAAATTTTTATTATCAGATATTAACCATAGTTTTCTCCAACACTTTCCAATCGAGTTAAATTCTCACAATTACAAAAAAAGATTAGAAGATATTTTTGTTTTTATAGGAATACAAGAAAACTATAACGAAAGCATAAGAATCCTTTTTAAAAAACTTGGTCATAAAGCGCCACAGAGTATTTTTAAAAAAAATGTCACAAATAATATAAACTCTAGTCAAAAAATAAATAGTTCAATAGGTAGCTTATCTCAAGAAGTAATAGCTAAATTTAAAAGGAGATATGCCTTGGATTACTTGGTGTATGAGCATACTAAAAAGCTTCTAAGGGATCTAAATGAGAGTTAGCAATGAATAAGAAAGTAATTGTCATTTCAAATAATAATCAATTTTATGAGTACCAAGAAAAGATTGAAAAAAAATTTGAAATTATTGAAATATTTAATGCAGATGAAATTAGTAAAATTTCAGATTCTATAAAAATGGAGAAATCAGAAATCTATATTTATATTGGCAAACTTGATAATTCTTTTAAAAATATTTTGAAGCAGTTATTTAACAATAGCCATGCAGATTTAATTTTCTATGAGACAAATAAATATCTGATTAATAACCTCCAACATAAAGAGAGATTTAAGAGTTATATAAAGCGTTTATTCGATATTTTTTTTGCGTCATCGCTTCTTTTGGCGTTAATGCCTTTTTTATTGCTTATAGCACTTCTGATAAAGATTGAGTCAAAAGGCTCAGTACTTTTTTTGCAAAAAAGAAATGGTTTAAGAGGCAGGGTATTTAAATGCATCAAATTCAGATCGATGAAGGTTCATAAAAGTAAAAAAATTATACAAGCAAAAATAGATGATGATAGGGTGACCTTTATTGGAAGATATATAAGAAAATTTTCAATAGATGAACTCCCACAATTAATAAATATTATTAAAGGAGATATGTCTATTGTAGGCCCTAGACCGCATGCATGTGAGCATAATATAGAGTATGAAAAAATTATACCAAACTACAAGCAAAGACATAAAGTAAAGCCTGGCTTGACTGGTGAAGCTCAAGTAAAAGGTTTAAGGGGCGAAACATCTGATATAAAAAATATGATTTCTAGAGTTGAGCAAGATATCTTATACATCCAAAAATGGTCGTTGTTAAGAGATTTAAAAATCATTGCAAAAACACCTTTAGCAATTTTTCATGACAGGGCCTATTAGTTGATATCTGAAAATTTAAAAAAAGAAATTTTGCCATCATAAACAAATCATCAAAAAAAATATAGAAATTAAAACTATTTATTTTTTATCATGGGGAATGAAATTTAACATAAAAGAACTAAGTCCAATGGAAACCATCGTATGTTTTCTAGCTAATCCATATTAAGCCTCCCCATATAACTCATGCATAAACTCTTCAAAAATTTCAATGTCATTTATAGATAAAATTTCTAGTAAATATAAGATATATCTTATTCAAAGAAATAAAGATTTGTTTTTTTATGCAAATAAAGAGATATTAGGCCATATTAATTTAAATTAAAGATAAAAAGTTATGAATATATTAATCATTGGAGCGGGTTATGTTGGCATTTCACTAGCATTAATTTTTGCTGAAAAATATACTCTTAAAATCTTGGATACTGATTCAACTAAAGTGAATCAAATTAATAAAAATTGTATTGTCTATAATGATTCGAAGTCTAACGAATATCTAAAAAATCAGGAAAATCTAGTTGCTTTTAATAACATTAATGATGTAGATCAGTCTGATCTAGATTTTATTTTTATTGCAGTCCCCACAAATTTTGATGAAAAGTCAAAAACATTCAATACAGACTCTATTGACAAAATTTTACACAGACTTCATCAAAATAAGTCAAGTTCTATAATAGTAATAAAATCTACAGTTCCTATTGGGTACACACTTGCTTTATCTAAAAAGTATAGTGAATTGACTATAGTTTTTTCACCTGAGTTTCTAAGAGAGGGTTTTGCGATCAAAGACAACTTGAATCCAGATAGAATTATAGCTGGAAGTGAATCAAGTAAAGCTAATGAAAAAGTATTGGAATTATTAAGCAGTTTTGCACTTAATAATGATATAAAACAGATAGCGTGCAAAAGTTCTGAAGCAGAGGCAATAAAATTATTTTCAAATACTTATTTAGCCATGAGAGTTGCATACTTTAATGAGCTAGACAATTTTGTTCTTGAAAATAATTTAGATTCAAAAACAATAGTTGAGGGTGTAAGCCTCGATAAAAGGATTGGCATGAGTCATAATAATCCATCTTTTGGCTATGGTGGATACTGTCTTCCAAAAGACTCTAAGCAATTAAAATCAGACTTTGGTTTTTTATCTGAACATTTAATTACAAGCATTATTGAATCAAATAGGCTTAGAAAACAATATATTGCAAATAAAATTATTAATATAAAACCTAAGACTATTGGTATTTATAAGCTCTCCATGAAAAAAAACTCAGACAACTTTAGAGAATCAGCAATAGTGGATATTATTAAAACTTTAAAAACAGAGCTTGATTCTGATATTAAAATATATGAACCAAATCTTAAAGAAAATATTTTTATGGGGATTAAAATAGAAAAAAACTTAACTTTTTTTAAAGAAAATTCGGAAATAATTGTTGCAAATAGAATTTCTGAGAATCTTAAAGATGTAATGTATAAAGTTTTTTCAAGGGATGTTTATAATAAAAATTAATTATTTGAAAAATTAATTGATAACTTAACAAAAAAGGATGAAAATACGTCATGTTTGCCCGAGTGGTGGAATTGGTAGACACAAGGGACTTAAAATCCCTCGATAGAAATATCGTGCCGGTTCAAGTCCGGCCTCGGGTACCATTTTTATGAATTTTTTTATAAATATAGATAACAAGGAACCATTTTCCTTATTTAAAGCTTTTTATACAAAAGCCGCAACTAATCAAAAAAATATTCAACAATCCAAACGCACTTCATTTGGATTGTTACTATTAGATTTATGGATAATATGGAAAGGTGTTATTCTAATGTTAAAGGTAGAAGGGCGCTAAATTTTAAAAGCTTTAGTATGATAAATTTTATAAATCCCAGCAAAGAAAAGCCATTTCTCTTAATCAAAGAGAAGTATCATGAAGCATTAAAAAAAAATCAAAAAAATATAGAAGCTATTTCAGTAGCATCATATTCTAAAACTAACTCCTTTGTTGATTCAAGGTATGTAAATCTAAAAATAATCGATGGAGAGAGTTTCATATTTTTCTCAAATTATGAATCACCCAAATCTAAACAATTTGAAGAACACAATCAGATTTCAGCATTAATATATTGGAGTACAATTAATACACAGATAAGAATTAATGGCTTGATCAGAAGAACTAATAGAAAGTTTAATCAATTATATTTTTCTAAGAGAAATTTTAAGAAAAACGCTTTAGCTATATCTTCTAAACAATCGCAGCCTATTGCCTCTTATCACAACGTAAGGGCTCGTTATAATGAAGTCCTTAATTCAGATAGTCTCGATATTTGCCCTGATTACTGGGGTGGTTTTATATTTGAGCCAAATACAATTGAGATTTGGAAAGGAGAAGAAAATAGATTGAATAGAAGAGAAAAATTTGCTCGTATTGATGGTTGGAAAAAAGTTACTCTTTCTCCATGAAGGCAGAAATAAACATAGCTAGTAAAAATATTTATAATCTATTCCTTCAAAATTTTTTGACCCCCCCTAACAAGGATTCATCTGCACTATCAGAGGAAGACTTACTCAAGCTTTCAGAAATTTTTAAATATAATCACGGAATGGAGATACATAAAACACATATTGAAGTCGATTTGCAAGATTCTTGGGAATGTCCATCAATTGAAGAGATTGGTAATGCTTCAGATCTTATTAAAGAAGCTAAATTTAGTGGATTTTCTGATGGAGTAAGTTTTAATGGCAGTCCTATTGGTCAAAGCAGTAGAATCCTAGCAATTTTTCACTTAGATCTTGTATCAATACAAGTTATATAACTTAACACTCACTTCCTGTATAGAATTCAAATTCTTGAAACAAACTCCTTTCCTTACTTCTCCAGACGTAGAGATTGCAGAAGAAGGACTTCTAAAGAGACACAATGATACGATCAATAAGTATGATGCATACATTTTCAGGAATGGCATAGGGTTTTTCCATATCCAAGCCGGAAAAAAAATAATCTTCAACAGACAGGACTCCAAAGTAAGTGATGAAACTTTGACTAGGTCTATGATTAATGCTGTATTTGACTATCTTTTATATCAAAGAGGCTATTTTGTTCTTCATGCCAGCGCCTTAAAATTTGGTATAAGCAGCTTTGCATTTCTTGGAAGATCTGGTTCTGGAAAATCATCATTAATAGCAGATTTATCAATGAATCATGGTGCTGATTTTATTTGCGAAGATGTTGCATGCATCTCAGATAATATTAATGGCATGGCGATTAAAAATGCACCTCCATTAATAAAACTTTCTGATGAGATATCTCATAAATTAAATTTAAATCAAAAAAATAAAATAAATCTTATCGCGGATAGGCTTAATCGGTCGTTTTATAGGGTTCAAGAAAATACAAATACTAATAAATTAATCGCATGTTTCTTTCTAGAATGGGGAGACTCGTTTTCAATGGAGAAACTTGAAGACAGCAGAGTTCTTCCAGCTTTTCTTTTAAACACATATTCATGCTACCCCTTTAATTCATGCTTTGAGTCTTCAAAGGACTTCCATAACTTCACTCATGAGTTTATAAAAAAAATTCCAATATTTAAAATAACTCGTAATAAAAAAGATTGTTTTAAAAATAGCATTAAAATTACAAATTTCTTAAATAATTTAATAAAATAATATTATGTTTATAGTTTTAAATGTAACTTCTTTGTATTAGAATACACCCCACATGTTTACCACACCTCCCCAATTTCTATATTTTGACCAAGTCTAATTTAATAGTATTTTGAAGAAAAATATTACACCTATAAATAATAAAATTCGAGCTGATATGGTAATGCTTATTGGTGAGAATGGAGCTAAGCATGGTTTAGTTAATCTTAGTGAGGCTCTAACTAAAGCCCAAGAAGCAGAAGTTGACTTAGTTCAGGTATCGCCTATAGGCTCTGAACCTATTGTTTGCAAGCTTATGGATTATGGAAAGCATGTCTTTGCCAAGAAAAAAAGCATTTCATCCTCAAAAGCAAAAGTCAAAAGAACATCAGTTAAGGAAATTAAGTTTAGGCCTTCCACTGATATTGGAGATTACAATATTAAATTAAAAAAGATAAAAAGCTTTATTCTTGATGGAGATAAGACTAAAATAAGCGTCCGATTTAGAGGCAGAGAAATTTTGAACAGCAATCTTGGTCTTGAGCTATTAACTAAGCTTAAGGAAGAATTAATAGATGTTGCTCAAGTTGATCAAGAGCCATCGTTGGAAGGCAGGCAGCTGTTAATGGTTTTGTCACCTTTAAGAAAGAATAAATAATTAAATTTTAGAGTAAGTAATGGGATATAAGTTAAAAACACATTCAGGAGCAGCCAAGCGTTTCAAGAAAACGGGTTCATCTGTCAAGAGTAAAAGTGCTCATAGAAATCATATTCTTACTAAACAGTCTACAAAAAGAAAAAGACATAACAGGGGATTAAATAAACTTTCAGGCATTGTTCTTAAAATGGCCTCTAAGCTTATAAATAGATAATATGCCAAGAGTAACAAAATCAGTAACTGCAAAAGCCAAACATAAGAAAGTATTAAGTGCTACTAAAGGCCACTATGGAGCAAGAAGTAGGCTTTACAAGACTGCAAAGCAGTCTAATATCAAAGCACTACAATATGCTTTCAGAGATAGAAAAAATAGAAAGAGAGAATTTAGATCTCTATGGATTGCCCGTATTAATGCTGGTTCAAGAGCATTGGGAATATCATACTCAGTACTTATAAATGGCTTAACCAAAAGTAACATTGTACTTGATAGAAAGATATTATCAGACCTTGCTATTAACGACGCTTCAACATTTGAGAAGATTGTTAAAACAGCTGTAAATTAAATCTTTAATGTCTACTTTAGACAATATACAACCACCAAAAGTTATTGTTGAAGATGGTACCCTTCATCCTATAAATCAAACAAAAGGTTACCTATTAAACCTTCTTGAAGAAATGGGTTTTAAACAAGTACATGGGCCTGAAATTGAAACTGAAGAATTCAATTTTGATATGCTAAATATAAAAAAATCTCACCCAGCTAGGCAGATGCATGATACCTTTTATGTTGAAGGCAAAAGTAATGTTCTTCGAACTCATACATCCCCAGTTCAAATAAGAAGCATGCTTGAAACTAAACCACCTATGGCATTCACTTCTGCAGGAAAAGTTTATAGAAAAGATGACGACTCTACTCATCTTCCAATGTTCCATCAAGTAGAGGGTATTTATGTTGATGAGAATGTCACTTTTGCAAACTTAAAAGATCTCATCCATCAGATACTTCATAATTTATTTGGTAATGATGTTGAAATCAGGTTTAGACCTTCTTACTTTCCATTTACAGAGCCTTCAGCTGAAGTTGATATATTATCTGATTCAGGAAAATGGCTTGAAATCCTTGGTTGCGGAATTGTAAATCCTATAGTTTTAGAAAATTGCAAAATAGATTCTGAAAAATATAGCGGTCTAGCGTTTGGGCTAGGCGTAGAAAGAATAGCTATGCTTAAATATGGTGTTAATGACATTAGAGAATTTTACAAATCTAATTTAGATTTCCTTGCTCAATTCAAATGAAATTAATTTATCAAGATTTATTAAAATTTCTAAATGATAAGCCCTCAAAAGAGGATCTTTCATACAAACTATTTCAACTTGGTCATGAGCATGAAATCCATGGTGATATATTCGATATGGAACTAACTCCTAATAGGGGTGATTGCCTGTCATTAACTGGTTTAGCAAGAGAGCTTAATATCTTTTTTGGCATGTCTGATGGTGTTGAAATTTATAAAGATAACATTGAAAATCTTGATATTAATTTTGAAAATCTTGCTGCTGAGGACTGTTTAAAAATTTCTTTTTTAGATATTGAAATACAGGGCACAACTTCAAATTACAGACCATATTTAGAAAATTACTTTAGCATTTTAGGAAATAATAAAACTAACTTTTTTACTGATATCTCTAATTATATTTCTTACGAATTAGGACAGCCTACTCATTGTTTTAATAGAGATTCTGTAAATAGCAAGTTTACACTTGAAAATAAGGAAACAAGCTGCACATTTAAAACTCTATTAGGGACTGAAATAAATTTAGCTGGCAAGAATTGTGTGTTTTCAATGAATGATGAAATTATTAGCCTTGCAGGTGTAATGGGCGGAGCTTCAACAGCATGTAACCTTGATACCAAATCTGCACTTATTGAATGCGCCTACTTTAATCCAGAATCAATTATCGGGAAATCTGTAAAATATAATCTAACTTCTGATGCGGCGCATAAATTTGAGAGAGGTGTTGATGTTGCAGCACAAGAGAAAGTATTAAGAAGATTCGTTCAGATTGTTCAAGATCATGCTGTTATAAGATCTATTAAAATGAAATCTTTTTCATCAAAAGAGCATGAATGCATATCCATTCCAATAGATATTGTAAAGATTAATGGCATTCTTGGTACGCAATTAAACGAAGCTCAATATTTAAGCTACCTAGAAAAGCTTGGCTTTGAGACTAATACATCTATCAAAGTGCCTTCATATAGAGGTGATATTAAATCTCAAAATGATCTGGCAGAAGAAATTGCTAGAGTTATAGGCTATAACAATATTGACAGCGTTCCATTAAAATTAAAAAAAATAATTAATAACAGCGAAATAGATAAAGCATCACTAATTGAATCTTTCCTTGTTAGAAATGGATTTTCAGAAGTTATAAATTTTCCATTTACATCGATTAAAGATAAATGTTCTATAGTGATTGATAACCCACTAGACTCAAATAGAGAAAACTTTAGAACATGTATAAAAGATTCTTTGATCTCAAATCTTTTATATAATGAAAGGAGGCAAAAAGACTCAATTAAGCTATTTGAGATAAGTGATATATATAAAAAGAACCCAGATATTAAGCAAAAAAAGATTTTAGGATTAATCATCAGCGGACGATTAGGTAATGATCATATTAATTTTTCAAAAAAACTTGATCAGCAATATCTCAATCAACTCTTAAATGAAAATTTAGATAATGAATATTTTACAGTTGTCGAAATTCCTAGAATTGACCTAGATACAAAAAAGAAAGATAAGATTTTTTACGTTGAAATTCCTTTAGATGAAATTCCAGAATTATTTTTCTCTAGCCTTGATGAGACTGATAAGAAATTAGTGAATTTTGTTAGCTATATCTCTATATCTGAATTTCCATCCAGCACAAGAGATTTTTCATTCTCAATTACAAATTTATCTAAGGTAAATGAGGTGATTGATATTTTAGAGAATACGTCAGATTCAATTATTAAAAATTCATTTGTATTTGATTTTTACAAAAATGAAAAAACAGAAACAGTAAAGCTAGGATATAGATTCATATTTCAATCAGACTTTAAAACTCTCTCTGATGAAGAAATAAATAAAAAAGTTAATAAAATTATTGCTCCTATAATTCAACTAGATGGAGTTTCTATCCCAGGTATGTAGCATATTTATCTCTAAATGCTATTATTTTCAAGAATGAAAGTATAATTATTGAGCAAATAAATCTATGTCTTTAAAAAAAAGCGATATTGCTAAAAACATAACTTTAAAAATTTCCATCAAAAATTCATTGAGCAAAGATATTGTTAATAGCTTTATTGAGATCATTAAATCTGAATCAAATTCCTCAGATGTAAAAATATCTAATTTTGGTACTTTTATGAACAAAGTAACGCCTGAGCGCATAGGCAGGAACCCAAAAACAGGTGAAGAACATGTTATTAGTGAAAGGGTAAAGCTTAATTTTATTGTTTCAAATAAGGTAAAAGAGCAGCTCAACTAATTAATTTTAAGTTTGGTCGGGATGGCCGGATTTGAACCGACGACCACTACACCCCCAGTGTAGTGCGCTACCAGGCTGCGCTACATCCCGATGATTTTATATATAGATTTAATATATAATATTTTTTTAACACTTTAAAAATCAACACATTATGCCTAAAAATGAACTTTATATCTTAACTTTTTTCTTACTATTTAGCTTTGAAATAAATGCTCAAGAGATTGATGGCTATGTATCTACTTCGTCAGGAAAAGTTCAAGGATATCTCAAGAATAAAGTTATAAATTATGACGATATACCATATGCCAAGCCTCCAGTTGGAGATCTTAGATGGAAAGCACCAAGAGAGATTTTGGATTCTAAGAAGATAATTGAAAACAAAGATAATAATTATTGTATTCAAGAGCCATCATCTATGGGAGGAGCACCAGGTGAGGGTATTTTTGCAGGCTCAGAGGATTGTTTATATCTTGATATTAAAACTCCAAAAAAGAAATCCTCAGAACTTTTGCCTGTAATGTTCTGGATTCATGGAGGTGGTAATACCTCTGGTTTAAAAGATTTATATGATTACTCAACGATGGTAAATAGACATGATGTAATCGTCGTCACTATTAACTACAGATTAGGAGCCTTCGGATGGTTTACGCACCCTAGTATTCAAGGCAATCAACAAGGACTTGATAAGGCTTCTAATTTTGGAACTTTAGACATCATTCAAGCATTGAAATGGGTAAATAAAAATATTGAATTATTTGGAGGCAACTCAAATAATATAACTATTTTTGGAGAATCTGCAGGAGGGCACAATGTACTATCGCTTATGGTATCACCTCAAGCTAAAGGGCTTTTTAATAAAGCTATATCCCAATCTGGTTACACCACCTCAACATCAACAAGCGAGGCTTTTGAAATAGATGAAACACATCCTACATTTAATCATACAAGCAAAGAAGTTGTTAAAAGGCTTATTGGTAACAATGATAGCATGTCCTCACAAGATCTATACAAAAGGCTTTTAGGGCTTTCAGCCGAAGAATTTTTCAGCGAATACTCAGATAAATCAAATCTTGAAGTACCTCTATTAACTAATGATGGTATTGTTATTCCTTTGGAAGGTCTTGAAAAGGCTTTGAGTAACTCTAGCTATGTAAGTGACGTTCCTTTTATGGCTGGCTCCAACAGAGATGAAGTTAAGCTTTGGATTGGAACAGCTGAGTATTTCGTAAAACTAGACTATTCATTTTTTGGATCTATTTTGGGTATTCCTAGGCTCACTCTAAAAGATGAGGATGCATTTGAAGCATTTAATTATTATAGAAGCGAGGCCTGGAAAGTAAGAGGGGTAATTGAACCTATCTCATCGCTTAACAAAGTTGGAAGTAAGAATACTTATGCTTATAAGTTTGATTGGGACGATCACAGAAGGTTCATTGTTGCTGACTTTAAGAAACTTATAGGCGCATCACATGGCACCGAAATATCTCTAATAACTGGCAATAATAAACTTGTTGAGGGATATGGTTTCTTAATATATCCAGCTGGCCCGTCAAAAAGGTTTATTTCAAAAAATATGATGCTTTTTTGGTCAAATTTTGCAAAAGATGGTAAGCCAGGATCTTCTACTAACGGAATTAATTGGAACTCATATAATCATTCTGAAGGATACAAAAATTTCATGATTCTTGATAACAAGAAAAATATGAAAGTTGTAAATTCAGAAACTACATACAAGAGTCTTGTTGAAGAGCTAAATTTTGATACAAGAGTAAGTGAGCTTGAAAGATGCGTAATTTTGTATCAAATGGGTACTTTTGTAGGTAATGATATTCTAGATGAAATCAGTAAATATGCAGATTTTTCATGCAAAAGAAAAAACTCTAGAAAGTTTCTTGAAGAGAACGCTAGCTTTATAAGTTACTAAGCTTTATTTGTTTTTAGCCTGGTCTTTAAGCTTCAAGACCTTCATGTCTTTTATTCTTATCATGTCAGCAATTCTTCGAATAAGCCTTTCTTCATCTATATCTAGAATATTATCAGCGTAAGCGGTCTGCCACAAAAATTCTATCATTTGTAATTTTTGATCCTGTGAAAAGTTATTGTTTATCTGATTTATAAAGTCATTGAATGAAATAGATTCATTACTCTGTTTCTCAATTGCAAGAAGAACTTCTTCTGAATTTAGACCAAGTTCATTAGATTTATTCTCAACCTCAGTTTTTATTTTATTTAACTCATTAACATCAATCGCACCATCAGCTTTTGCTACCTCATAAGCAAGAGCGCACCCAACCAATTCAAAGTTATATTCAACACCAGTATCAGCATTAGATTTATCTACAGGAACTTTTCTAAAGAAATTAAACATTTTGGACTCCATTTTTTATTCTTATATTATTGATAATAATATGCTAAGAATTAGTATATACCAGCAAAGATCATGAATAGAGCAAATGAGGCTATAATGATAGGTAATAGATAATCTATAATTAAATTTAAATTCATGTTGAGCTGTTACCTATGAAAAAATTAACTTTCTTAATATTAAATAAAAAATATTTATTTATCATACATTTCATATTTTGCACTCACACCACTATTGCACAAGATTATTATAAAAGCTTAGAAGTTCCAGATGGTTTCCATGTTGAATTATTTACCTCTGATATTCTTGCTCCAAGGCAAATGGCTGAGGGTGAAAATTTTATATTTGTAGGTGGAATAAAAGGCCAAATCTTTGCAGTGAGCAAAAATAATTCTAAAAAGAAAATATTACTAGCATCTGAGTTAAATAATTCTAGAGGAGTTGCATTAAAGAATGGCGATCTCTACTTTGCTGAAGTTGATACAATTTGGGTCATAAGGGATATAGAAAAACTTTTAGATTCTGATCCTGCTAAAACTTTAAACTATGAGTTGTTTAATGATGATCTGCCAAGCGACGCTTGGCATGGCGGTAAATGGATCAAATTTGGCTCTGACGGCAATCTCTATACGAGTGTTGGGGCTCCATGTAATATTTGCGATGATGGATTTACAAAAGACAGTAGATATGCATCAATTATCAAATTACAAAATAAGTCATGGAAAACAGTAGCAAGAGGAGTTAGAAATAGCGTTGGTTTTGATTGGCACCCTCAAACAGATAAGCTTTATTTTGGAGATAATGGAAGAGATTGGCTTGGAGATGATTCGCCATCCTGCGAGTTAAATATTTTAGAAGAGGAGGATTCATTCTTTGGTTTTCCATTTCTTCATGCAACAAATATTATTGATCCAAAATTTGGTGATGGCATTAAAGAGCTTAATGAGGAAATAGTGTTACCAGTTTTAGAAATTGGAGCTCATGTTGCTCCCACTGGAGTTTCATTTTATAGCGGATCTGAATTTCCAGAAAAGTATCAAAATACTTTATTTATGGCACTGCATGGTTCTTGGAATAGATCAGAGAAATCGGGTTACAAAGTTTTAGCCGTTCATACTGATGAAGGTGGTAACATTACTGGAACAACTGATTTCTTATCAGGGTTTCTTGATGGTCAAAAATCTTGGGGTAGACCATCAGCACCACTAGCATTAAGAGATGGCTCTTTATTAGTATCTGATGACAAGCATAATGCTATATATAGAATCACATATAAAAAATAATGATAGATATTTTAAAAAACTTAGATTTAGCAAAAGTAGCTGCTATTGAGGCTGGAAAAATATTAACTAGTTCAAAGACTTATCTAAATATAGAAAAATCCTCTGATGGTAAAGATATTAAACTTAAAGCAGATATTGAAGCTGAGGAAATAATAAAGAATCATATTTCTAGTGAATCTAATCTCCCAATGCTTGGAGAGGAAACTGGGAAATCTGTTGAGGATCTTGGTAGAAGTTTTTGGGTAATTGATCCTCTTGATGGAACAGCAAATTATTCAAGAGGAATACCAATTTGCAGCG
>Ga0206131_10001468_pt1 | contig 30310 bp, 41 predicted proteins | sample Helgoland_Spring_FD_148636 | JGI IMG/M metagenome (GOLD analysis project Ga0206131, IMG submission 148636) | Pelagic subsurface seawater microbial communities from Kabeltonne, Helgoland, North Sea - Helgoland_Spring_Bloom_20160517_1 | ecosystem: Environmental > Aquatic > Marine > Epipelagic ...
GGCTAGCGGAGTCTTGGTACGTACCTGAATCACAGACTGAATCACAGGTCGTGTCGGCGGTTTTTCCCGTACCGGTCATAGCGAGATACTTCTTTCCTGCTCCACAAAACTGTGCTATCTCTTCGCAATCAGGATCCTGATGGCTAGCGGAGTCTTGGTACGTACCTGAATCACAGACTGAATCACAGGTCGTGTCGGCGGTTTTTCCCGTACCGGTCATAGCGAGATACTTCTTTCCTGCTCCACAAAACTGTGCTATCTCTTCGCATTGATTTCCATTCAACCAAAACCCCGAGTAACAGCTCGCACACTTCTCTTCGTCATGAGTTCCACACATCGCCCCTGTCGCGGGTGTCCCCCCGTCACACGTGCATACGTTCTCAGTACATTGGGTATGTCTTACATGAAATTTTTCGGTACCGTCGGTGCTGCTGACGGGATCAGCGGTACAAATATAATAAGCCGTCAATGTTACATACGGATTGCTGATATATTTCTCGAATATACCCGTACAGCCTGGGGTAACTTCGCACTTGCTTTTGATATAGTTTATCGCATTAGGAGTGTCTGAAGTGGTGGATATACCGTCTGTATTAGGACATTTCATCAGATGTGTGTACTCATATGACAGCGTCGTCTCTCTATACCCTGCGTTGCACCCCACCCCCCACACCATCGGAATTAATAATAACAGTACACCACAATACCATGTGATTTTTGTCATAGACGTAGTCATATTGTACTAAGTCCAGTGGTCTATTTATATAGTGTGTAAAAATAATCTGTTTGCGTGTAAAAAAATAATCTGTGTGCTTTTGTAAAAAAACTTTGTCACTTACTACTTATTATAAAGTATACTGTATGCTTTTAGAAAAACTTTGTCACCACCCTACCGTCAAACGACTTTTGTCGGTACATGTACCAACCGAGTCACCACGCTTTCGTCCCCCACTCTTTTCGTAACTTTCTTACGACTTGACACAGTTCTACACTGCGCCCCTCGATCAAAGCCATTTTCGCCACTCGGCATTAATCTGTTGATGTCATCATCACCCCCACAGCATTCGCACATCAGTGCGAAAAAAAGGGTCCAACATTACGACCGGGCATCCACTGCCGGAAAATGGATCCAACGGAAAAAGTCCAAGAAGTGCGTTGGCAACACTCCCGCGTCAAGCAAGAAGCCCACCCGCACGCCCCGCGGCAAGAAGCCCGCTACCCCCACGCTCAAACAGTGGTCCACCGAACGCCGCCAGGCGCGTCGCGAACAGGCGGCGGTAAGAACGATCCAAGGTGCCTGGGCACGCTTCTTGCCACGGTTGCGTGCGGCACGGGTTATCCAAGGTGCCTGGCAACGCGCGGTCTTTCGTGAATTCGCAACACTGCAACGGACGATGCCCACTGTCGACTGTACGTTTTGCGGCGACAAAATGTGCGACCGTCGCGACGTGGGCGTCGTGCTGTACGGCAGTTCCCCGAGCAGTCGGCATCATTTGACGTGTGTCGGTACACGAAACAGCCCTGCCTGCTTTACGTGTATGTTGAGATGGTTGAAGCGCGATTCTCGTTGTCCGCATTGCCGTGAGAACATCGGGGTGCTGAGCTGTTGGGGCGACGCGTACCCCGAGTATACGAACGGTGGGACGCGACTGAAGTTACGTCATCGAGTGGGTACATTTATCGACACCTGCGTTCCCATGCCCTCGACGGACGGGGATGCCGCGATGGCGATGCATTTGGCGGGGGACTCGTCGACTGAAGACGACAGTTCTTCCGGCGAGGAAGACTCGTTCCAACCCAACCAGATGGCAAATTCATGGTACGTGGAGGACACTCCCCACGAGCATGACGGAACTACCTATGAACAAACCGTGTTTGGCACCGATCAAGTTGATAACGTCCAACCCATCCAGATCCCGGTGGTCGCAGAAATGAGACGCGGAGAACATCACGAGTCTACAAGTCGTGCAACGATATCGTACGAGGGTGCCGAAGAAGACAACCGCACGTTGGCAAGCCTCGTGAGGGAACGCGCAGCACGTTCAACCCCACGACTTCCACGTCGGACCTTCCGCCCCGAGTATTTGGCACCGACGCTGCAGTTGTATCGTGGTAACCAACCTTCCGACACGGCGGTATTTTACCATCGTGGTGGTCGGGAGAGTGTTTTACCCGGGGATGTGGTATCGTTCTTTGCCGGGGATGTGGTATCGTCCTCGGGTGTGCTGCTGGCGGGTCCACAGATCGTGGAATGCGCCCGACGTAATTTGCGCGGTGTGGTGGTGCACGGGGGGTATGATCCGACGGTCTTCATACTACCCCATTACGGCTGGTTTGTGATCCCGTTGATTGATTTAAATTTTGAAGAGCGTGCCGACGGGGATGTATGGGAACAATTTCGTCCGATTGGTCATGCTCATCCGCCCATTTCCGAGATCACGTTTCGCAACAGCGTACTGACGGTCGCCTTGCAATGGTTGGCACAGCACACGCGGTTGTGCGATAGTCGTGTGGAGCACGAACGTCGTTTGCGGGACGAAAAGCATTATTGGAACGATTTGGCGCATGTGTTGCGTTCGTACGATGAGTTTGAGCACCTCTCCCACGGCGCAAATATGGCTGTGATTTCCGCGGATTTGTTATTTGACGTGCGGAACCTACAAGACCAATGTTCCGAATACGAAACGCGACATGCGATCACGTTGTTGAACAGTTTTGACGCACAGTGGCTAATTCTCGACAACTGTCGGTTGGCGATTGCCACCTTGTTCTTCAAAAGTGACCATTTCCGCACGCTGCTCTTGAACACCATCGTCTTGCACGGTGGGTATCACTGTTCGCGGACGCACGAACGGTTTGCGTTGATGTCGATTGCCATTATCAATCGGATGTTTGTTCACAATCGCATTCAGTTTGCGACGCCGTTCCAGGAAACGTGCGCACGACGTTTAATTGAAGCACCGGATGCCTCGTACGATGAACTGACGCCGAAACAGTGGATGTGCGTCGTGCGCAGTATCATGGAAGAACGACAACTGGAAACGTGCCTTCGCCGACTGTCGGGCTGGCGCGCACACGCGCCGCTGTTGCGGATCAGTGATTACGACCTGACGCGTAACATTATGACCATTGACAGTGGTCCGATGCTGGAACGCCTGCGGCAAATGGATGTGAGTGGACAATCGGAGTTTGCTACTGTCCGCGAGTGGGTCCGCGCGGGGTACTTTGTGTAGGTAAAGGTAAGATAAAAAAGATAAAAGTAAGATACAGATTTAAAAAAAAGGATAAAAGTATTTCAATTGGTCGCATCTTGATGTTTTTATCATTATGTTTTTATCATGATGTTTTTATCATTATGTTTTTATCATTATGTTTTTATCATTATGTTTTTATCATGATGTTTTCCCTACATCGTTTTTCTTTCCATTTACACATTGAGCTTTCGTTTTTTGTTTGCCGCGACCGCCACGTCACCGTAGATGGGGAACCCCGCGAGTTTCGTCGCATATTCGTTGATGGGTCGTTTTTTCCGTTTGCCTTGGTCGTCAATGAACATAATGCGGTCGCCGTCTTCCAAGGGCACAATGGCATATGGATCGCCGACTTTCTGTCGGAGGACGTCACCATTTGGTTCGGCGCCATACTTGTGGACTTTGGTCGTGTCGACTACTTTTCTCACCGGGTACAGAGAAAAAGGCAAAACGTTGACAAAACACTTGCGAGGGCAATATTGAGTCGAACGCCGAACCGAAAAATAACGCCGAACCGCTCGTTGAATGCGTATGGCGGCGCGCATGCGCTCTTTCAATACCTGTCGGAGGATGTGTTTGGCACGTTCTTCGCTCATAATATACCGATCGACAATCTTGGTTTGGTTCTTGGTCAAGTCAAAGTTCACGTGATGAGACTCGAGACGTTTCCGTTTGGACGTGCGGCGTCCAGAGTGTTGTTTACGCTTCAAACACGACTTTATTTCCCCGTCAACGACCAGATCGTTCAATTTGTTCTGTTTCAAGGTTGCTATCATTTCTCGAAAACGAGTCATGTCGCACTCGACGTTCTCGTGGTTGATTTGAAGCAACTTGGCAGGCGTCACAATACGTGGCGTGATGTTGTTGTACGGAATATTCGTGATGTACACGCCGTCCGTGCGCAACTCAAAGGTCACGTGGAATTCATTGTCGTCGCATTGGCGCAGTTGGCAAGCCACTTTACGCTGGCGAGGAGCTTGGCATTCCTTCATTTGATTCAAAGCTTGACCGTCTTTCATCTGACAAGACTGTGTTTTTGCCATCGGTGTGCAAGTTTGTACAGACATCATGTGTGTCGTGGCTTGTTGGAGAGATATTTCAAAGTGGAATTAAAAAAAGTCAATGGGACTGTGTAAGGGTTTACATGAATTGCGTTACGAGATTACGTCGTGGTCCGCGAGGCATACCATTGCGCAGTGGTTGTTTCCCCACGACCGATCTGTGCACCGGCGGTGACAAAGTTTTTGTAAAATTCAAATCTTATTTTTATTAGGCTATGCTATTCCTCTACTTGTAAACAAGGCTATGCTATTTCTACTTTAAATATTGTTACTCAACCATTGAAAGCCCTCGTCGATGCCGACCCCCGACACACCGACGGTCTCGCACACTTGCCACTGTCGTCCCTTGATACTGTACAGACCCATCGCATTGGTCACCTCCGACGTCGTTGCCGCGTTTTGCAAATCCTGCTTATTCGCGAGTATAAGAAATGGTATACTCTGCAAGAGCGGATGACAATCGAGCGTCATAAGCTCGGTTCTTGCTTCGTTAAACCGACCCCTGTCCGCGGAATCGACAATGAAGACGATCGCGTCGGTATTTGGAAAGTAATGGCTCCACATCTTGCGTATTTTATGCTGTCCCCCGATATCAAACGCGCAAAAGGTGAGGTTGCCGTGTTGAAACGTTTCGGTCGTAAACCCGATGGTGGGGATCGTAACGCTATGGTCACCATACTTCAAACGGTTCAGAATCGTCGTTTTGCCCGACGCGTCCAGTCCGAGAATGAGTATTTGTGCTTGTTTGCTCTCGAATGCCCATTGGTTAAAGAACGAGAAGAGACCACCCATTTGGTACAGACGGAAAGATGCTTATATAGACTTGTGCGAAAATTTGGAAAAAAGGGCAACGCGAAATAAAGAAAAAAGGGCAACGTGCAAAAATTTGGAAGAACGGTGCAACGTGAAATAAAGGTATAAAAGTGATGCTACAATAGGAAAAGGATGGTCATCGTCAAGACCCAGATCCTCGTCTTACGAAATCTCCATATTGCCGCTGCTCTTATTCATCTGGTGTCCTGTGCACTCTCGGTCATGGTGCACACCAACGATGCCAACGTCGACATTACCCTGCCGACGCACACGTACACGGTGGTGGATAACGTAGTTCGCACGACCACGACGTTCGAACGCGTGATGGAACAATCGCCCCTGGCGTGGATTAGTGCCAACGAAGGATTTACGGCATTCTCACACTTGATTGCCCTATTTTATCTCATGTACGACCCTAACAACGCCAAGTTGGAATCGCTGCGCCGTACGATCGAATATTCGTTCACCGCCGGTATTCTACAAGTCGCGCTCGTGATGGGTGCGGGCTCGGTGACGCTGCACGATGTCTTTTTTCTGCTCGTGTCCAACGTTGTGTTGCAGGCGATCGGGTACGCCATCGACGATTCCACACGTCCAGGGCTACTCTACACCTCCGCGTTTGCGCTGCTTGCAGCGCAGATACAGTACGTGGCGCTCAACGCATGTCGCGTCGACGGTATCTCGGTCGATTGGGTGGTGATCATGGGCGTCTTTTATATCTTATTTTACGTGGGGTTCGGTGTGGTCAAATTACTCCCACTCGGGGACAAGACCCTCGACGAGATGTACATTCTCATGTCGGTGACGTCCAAGATCACGTTAAGTTGGGTCTTGATTGGCAATATCTTTGATAAATTCCGCGAACTGGGTGCGACCACCGACTTTACCACCCTCGACTGGCGGGCAATTCAAGTCGTGATTGTTATCTGTACCACCGTCGGGCTGGTAGTGGGGACCGTTCTGTTGACGTGTGCACGGAAAGAGAAGGATAAGGAGTATGATAAGGACGGCAAGGCAAGCGCTAGCGAACTGAAGAACTTGACTGCCAGCTCAGACGACGAAGAGTTCGGCTTGTCCGACCCCGACGATACAGCCGCCCGTCTTCGGTATTAATCATTTATATTAACACACCATTGCTACCGAAAGTCTACCCTTTTACATTATAAAAAATAGAGTATATATATATACCCACCCCTTACCATATAACGCAAATCATGGCTGAAGGCATGGATTCATACATAACACAAGGATTGACCACGGGTGACAACATGTCTGCCCTCGAAAGTTTTTTTGGACCGTACCGCGGATCCAACGAATCAATGCGCGCCGATGAACAATTGGCTCATGAAACCTATAATCTTCCCAAAGCATACGAAGGACGCAACAAGTTCCTTGAGAGTGTGCTTGATTTCAAGATTCGCAAAGAGGACGAGTTCTACACGTCAAAATTGCTCCCGTGGGAATTCACGGACGACTTGCACGTCGCGTGGGAGATTTTTTCTTTTAACCGCACGCTTGCGGACCTTGAACCTCATCAGGGCGTCCCGAGATACGTCAGTGCGCAATCCGAATCGCACACTGATAACCTCTTGCGCAGAGGTTTGGCGTTTATTATTGAGCACGGTTTTTACAAGACCGAACGAGGAAAGCGCCATTTTGCCCTCAATCTACAACAGATCACCGATGCCGTGCACACGACGTGCTACTTTGGCGTCATCCACGCACTCCTCGCAGGTCAAAACTACTACAAAGAGTGGCGCATCAAGTTTGGGCAGCAGATTGCTCGTGTGGGCGATTTGCAACAAATGGAACGTCGTCGATGGGCGGTTGTGCAGAAGAAAAAGAACGGATTGTACCTTTTGGATGCCGAAATCAAACACGAGATGAAACGCGAAGGGATCGTGCCCAACGTCTGGGTATTCCCTGATAAATTGGGGATTTACGTGAACATGGTGGGCGACCATCAAGTGGACTACCACGAACGCGGTCCCCAAGCCAACGAAAACAGAGAGCGCGGCGACCAGAAAACGACGTTTCGTGGACTGCCCGTGTTTGAAAGTCAATCGTTTGACGTCGACTTCACCGGCGCGCCGATCGACCTGATGGTCCGAGAACGACAATGCGGGGAATTCTTTACGTTGAAAGCGGCGAGAGATGCGGATGGTAATCGGGTTGACGCGGATAATGACAATGTCGTCATCCCCGCCCAAACCAAATACATCTACGATGCCGATACCGACTCGTGGGCGAAGATTGATTATGCCACGTATTTACCACACGCGGTGAATAGTGATTATTTTGACCAATATGGCGCCGATGCCGCAGCGCGTCTCCAAGACCACGGTGTAAATAGTGTAGCTCCAAACACTGTCAACCCCGACCTCATCCTCTTTCGTCCCCACCAAACGTACCGCATGGCGTCCGCGATTCTCGCCAAGGGTGGACGTGAGCTTGGGAGCACCTTTCACGGGCACCACGACTTTATGTTGTCGGACGACATTATCCGCAAAGTGCACGTGGGTCACTACACCTTCTACTCCAAATCGGTTGTAAAACGCCCGAAGAACTACGTGATCATCGAAGATATTTTCTCCCAAGGCTACGTGGGCGGCGAAGGCGTACGCGCGTTTGGTATGGATGCGGAGATGTCATCACTCGGCGACGACAGATCCGCAAAACTCGAATACATGGAATGCCGCAGTCAGGGCAACTTAGGCAAAGGTGGGTATCCGTCCATCGTGGTGGTCGCGACGAATACCGTCGACGGGTTGCATTCGTGCATTGATATCACTGGACGGTTCCATCCGTCGGTGTACGAACGATTCCATGGCGATTTCCAATCGGCGCAAAGAGAACACTACCCGGCGTCCAAGACCGTGTTCGAAGCACTCCAGCTATCGGACATGGATCCCTACCGCGCAACCGATGCCGACGAGTTTGTCAACCGCGTGCAACGCATTAACACGGTCTGTTTCCGTGGTTGTGAGGGTACGACATCCGATACGGGTGTTTTCAAGGTGACGCAATTGAACCAGGGACATTGGGGGGAGAACGTGTACCCGGGAGTACGTAAGGTGCGCGATGGGGAGAATTCCTTCATGCGCGATTGCAACTACCAGATTGGGTTGTAATTAGTAATACAATAGTATAAATAGTTTGATGATATTTTTATAAATGAGCGATAGTGATAGTAGTAGTAGTACTGTACCGGGTGATTCGTTTGAAGATCGGGTAAAAAAAGTAATGATGGGGGAATTCGATAATATGCTTAAAATAATTGATAAACGCGAAGACAGCAATTTTAAGTACCTCAAAGAAGAACAAACAAAACTACAAGAGTTGGCGCAGCAGATAAAGGACAATCAAAACACTCTTACGGATAATATGAGAGCCTTAATTAGACGTAAAGTTGACCAGATTATGACGAAAGGATTAATAAATAGCAGAGTAAATGAAGTTGTGAATCAAATGCTCCGTGAAAAACTTGACGTAGAACGTCGCGTTGATGAACTCATACGTACTGAATTTATGAAACAAGTGGGCAATATACAAATTGAAATTAAGAAAGGTGATGTAGAACACTTTGTGCATGGTGAAATTGACAAAGTACGCGGAGAATTAGGCAATACTGAAGAGTTATTAACTGGAACTGTTAATGCCCGGGTTGAAGTACAGGTAAAAAAGGAATTAAAGAAACTAGGAATCGATAAGCAAAAGCCTAAAGTAGACACTGCAGAAATACGCGAGAGACTTGGTCAAATCGCGGAGGATATTGTTAGATACAAGAACAAAGTCGATGAACTGGCAACGAATGTACAACTGGTGTCAACAATGCCAGCAGAGATACAAGCTTTAAACGCAAGAATAGAAGTAATTGGAGGATGGTATCCTTACGACAACAGTCAATTCAACCGAAAGGTAAGAGCCCCACAATGTAGAACACACGAGGAACTTCTTTACCTCAGGACAGGGCTTGATGACATAGATATAAATGCGGTAAATGAAAAGATCGAAGAGATAGAACGTGAGATCGCTGATGTCAAGAAGAACCTACATCCTGAAGATGATGCTGGTAACACACCGAGCGGGTGGTGGGGGTTTCGTGAGAACGACCCCAACCCCGCCTCACAATTACCAGCGGTACGCAAAGGCGAACTCAAGCAGGACCTCGCCGTACTAATAAAAGACTTACCATTACTACACATGTAACTACGAGAAACCCCTCAATAAAAGACTAAATTACACAAAGACTAAATTACAAAAAGACTTATTACTATAAGATTACACAAAGACTAGATTACCAAACGCCTTACCATTATGCTTAATTAGATTTCCATACATCTCCAATAATTGCCATTTCCTCTGACGTCATTGTAGTAAACCCCGCTGTTGTAAAATCGTCTTCGAAATGGCGCAAGTCTAACCCATCGTCTGAATCCGAACTGTAGCACGATCCGTTTTCCGTCGTTACGGGCGACGGTACTGGATCTGGAAAAGCAGTTTGTCGAGTGTGACTAATCGCACCTGCCGAGAAGAGAATTCCACCTTGACCGACCGGACCTGCCGTAAACGTGCGCAACCCTTCCGCTCTCGATGCCGCCTGGTACATGTCTAACGAAATGGTTGCTGTTTGACCGTCTACTTTTCGCCGTTTGGATACGCTCCGCCCCGGTTCTTTAAATGTACGTGGGAGTTCCGTATGTACCGTTCCAATGCGTCCTTGTTCGTTCGCTGTGATATCTTGCTGTCGGACTGTTCCCGGTCGAGGCGCTTTGCGTTTTCGCGGCTTCCCTTGTTTTAAACGGCGCACTTCTTGTTTGAAAAACGTGTACGCGTCATCAAGAAATCTTCGTATCGCATTGTTGATTCCTTGAAGATGTTGTGCTATTTCCGCTCGCGGTGACCCTTGTACCAGATCATACGCGCGTAATCGTTCTTTGATACGTCCTACCACGTCGCTGTACTCTTTGACAAACTTCACTTTTTCCGAAACGTTATAACTGTGTTTTGTTAAATGGTCTTCTTTCACCAGGTCCAATGCGTTTACTTCTAATTCTAGATCAAAGTGCTCGACATCGGTTTTCACATAGAGAAAGATACCGTCCAACGTTGACACCTGTCTCTCGGACAATCGAAAACGATGCATGGCATCGACCCAACCGGTCCCACCCACCGTGCCTTCTATGTGGAAGTCCCATTTATTCATGTACGCGTTTATTGGCGCTAGCAGCTCTCGGTACTCGTCGTATTGGTCTGGTATAATGTTTTCTTCCTTGGCTACCATGCGTGTTGCCAATCTGCAAATGTCGCGGACGATGACTTTGTACGTGCGCTTTCTCGTTGTTTGCGTCTGCTGTGTAGGGTTCTGGTGAGAATCGAGCGCACGCTGGCACGCGCGCAACTCGGCGGGGCGCGTTTCGCGTGAATTCATAATGTCAACGGGGTCGCCGTCGTAGTTGTTGAACCGAAAGTCTTTTGCCGCTTTCATTTTCGCGTGCAAATAGTCGCGATCGGACTTGGACCACGTTGCTCCCTTTTGCATGGGACCGTCGCGGTATGCCGTCTCCTTTTCCTCGATCTTTCTCTGTTCCGTTGCTTTCCGTTTTTTTTCGAGATCCCTTGCTTTTTTCACCTGTCTTGATTGTACAAACGCTTTCTTGCGTTCTTTCTTGCGTTTTTCGGTCTCATCGTACTCGCCCGGCTGCCGTTCCACACGAGCAATTCTCTGTGCACCCACCACTGGTATTTTCCGATCGGTTTTTATGTGCATCACACCTTTTCGGTTCTCATACGTCACGCCAGCGGTAATTAAATCGTCGTCGGTGACACCACTGGCATAATATTCCGACAACAAATATTTGTTTTTCAACACCGCTACCAACGTGCCTTGAACTAAATGCGTGGTAATTTCTTCCACCGGCTCACTGTATTGGGGACATTGATTGTCGTCAACCAGCACATTGCTCTTGTCAAAACGGACCCCGACGTTGCACAGATTTTTGTTCGTCGCATCACTAGCGTAGAATTGCGACAATTTGTATTTCTTCTGACGAATTACATCGCACAATGTGCCATCGTCAAGCGCGTCTAAGATCTCCTCCACTGGCTGACTGCATACGAGATACCCATCGGTATCCACACGTGGTTGTTTGTGCTCAAACAGCACGCCTGCGTACAACAGTTGTTTATCTCGAACGCCGACAGACCGCAACGCCTCTAAGGTAAATTTTCGGTCCTGTATGTCTTCGTTTAATATTCCGATGGACTCTGGCGTCATACTATTACTGCCACGGTTGGTCATCGTACCCCTGTTATGGCAATTGCTCTGCGAGTTATGGAATTCAATGGGTCGCACTGGACGCGTTCGAAATTATTTTAAACGTGGAACAAACTTTGGATGTCACTGTACACGCTCGTCGCACGCGCATGCCTGAACCGAGTGTGGTCGATTGCCACGCATGGCGATGACGGGACGGGGGCGTGTCGACCGTGAAATCATGGGGGAGCGGAGGTGACAAAGTTTTTCTTAATCATAAACAATTTTAAATTTACATGGACATACCATTACATTTAATCGATGGACATTTGAAATAGACGGTCGTATATGGACACACCATTGTAGGGCGGAAAATGTCATTCTGCGTGTTACGGTTCCCGCCTAGTTTATATATAAACTCAGCATTGTAGGGTGGTCAATGACCAATGGGTGGTCAATGACAAACTGCGTGTTATGTGTTGTATGTGTTACGATTCCCGCCTATTTTGAACATAACTACCCGTACATGCTCCGCATCATACTGTAATCACCATTGCATTGATCGAACAGCATGTGTTTCACTGCAGCAGCACTGCCTTCGGTCGCCAATACTTTTAGTGCTGTCTTATTTGCCTCGTCCATGACACATGGTTTTTCATTGACATTTGATGCCTCGTCCATGACCATCGGCTCTTTAGCGGACATAGGTGCCGTGAACTCGTTCTCGATCGGGACCTGTGGTACTTGTGCCTTAGCAACTGCCAGAGGGAGCTGGTCTTTCCATGGTGTCGACCCGTGCGTTTTAATCTCCGCCTCGATCCGTCGCATCATGATTGCAGACCCACTGGAATCATACCCGAAGTCCAACACCTTGTTCTCGATTGCCCGAAACGCAGGACTCTCGTTCGTAAGATACGTCCACCCGCGATTCTCTGGTGGTCCCGCTTTAAACAGAGCGGTGATTTCTACACGCAATGGGTGACCCGCGATGAATTTTAAGGCAGTTTGCGTGTCTTTTTCCCAATCCATTTATACGACTGGTGGGTCGCTTTTATAGTAGGTTTTTAAATTTTTTAATATTTAAATATTTTGGAATATATATATATAGCATATACCACCTTAGAGAATCATGGAGCCGTTTGACCTCGATAATTTCCACGAATTTATTGCAAATGAAATACGGCATTTTAGCAGTTTGCTATCTGTTATACCGTCTTCACTTGATCCTAAGGGGAAGTTAGCGACTAAGATAAAATCTATAGAACAATCCAAAATCAGACAAGTCATGTACGACAAATGTGTAAAAACCGCAGCATTGTTTGAAAAAACGTTTGCGAGGTTCCCAAAAGAATACAAATACCTCATGTATGCACTGTTGTTTCCACCGTTTGACGATGAGAAATTTAATATTTTACGAGAAAAGGTCAAGAAAACCGGTCTGACCAAACAAGATGTAGAAGATGAAATTATAAAATTACGGGGGCTTTTGGGAGACGAACTTGATACAAAAACGAAGACACAGGCTGCAAATGGCTACGAAAAAATACATGTGTTATTAAATTCGACGGGAAAACAAGTAGAAAGGCTTAAGAATGTTGCGGGAAATAAACGGGTTGTTGGGTTCTTTAAATTAGCGTTTGTCTACTGCGTTCTCGCCCTTTTTGCCCGCATGTTAACACAAAAACTATCAAACGCGGTAACATATGGACTCCCAGAAAAACCTTCCCCGACCCATATTGCTACCAAGACTGTTGAAAATGTTGCCGGTGCTGCTTTGGAGACTGTTAAAAATGTTGCCGATGCTGCTTTGGAGACCGTTGAAGATGTTATGGAATCACAGAGTAAACCCTTTCGAGTCGGAGATATTTTATTTTATGGTAGTATGGGTGGTTTTGACGGTGGCGCAGGTGGTGGCTTCGGTGCATTTGGTGGAATGCCAGTGACTCAAGTAATTGAAGACGACCCTGCCAAAGCCAAAGCCAAAGGGAGAGATAACGTGCAGATTGTTGAAGATAATTCGAAGATTGTTGAAAAAAATGTAACACCACAAGAAGCAGATGCGTTTTGGCAAACCCTGGATGTAGACAACTATGGTACTATAAGCAATAGTATTGCGGCTAACTTGAATGTTTTCTATTCCGCCCTGCCATCGGCTCTTGGTGACATGGCGCTCGATGGTAAACTCCCAGATGTTGGGAAACCTATTAGTGGTAGGTTAAAATATGTTGCAGAATATTTGCAAGTGAAGAAAGGTATTACCACATTTGTGGATTGGTTTGGAAATAGCGTAACCATGATACCACCGGTCTTCGGAGTATATCCCGATACTTTTAATCAGATAACATCCGAGGAATGGGACGCTTTATTGTGTATCCCAGGTGAAGGTGAGTGTGCAAAATCACAAGTGGCAGTAGTTAGAAGTTTCTATGAAAAAAATAATGCCGGTATAGCGGACTTTCAAGCAGCTCGGGCGGCTCAAGAGGTGTGGTACAGACAAGCACAGATATTTGTAACTGAGTGGGCGTACAGTGTTGCAGAAAATCCATTTGATTACGGTAAAGGCATAAAGGAACTTGTTAAAAAGGCGGGTATACAAAATGCATTGATCAAGTCCGTGACTTATGTATACAAGGAATACATTGGTGCTGAAAGTCAGACACTAGCTGCCGCGGACTTCCTATACGTCTATATTATCGAACAATATGTCTCCACGTTGATTTTATTGAGCATGTCATACGTATTTCAACGATGGTTGGTGAAGGATGAAGAATTAAAAAAACTCATGCAATCTACCGACTGGGTATTAAAAATGTGGCGAGAAGTGAACATTGTAGCTGCGATGTTGCAAATAACGGCGTGGAATTTTGTTGTACGATCTGCGGGGTTTGTAGTTAAAAATGGTTTCGTGACAGCTGTGGGTGTTGTCGGTCGTCTTTTCACTAGAGATAATACTGGTCAATTGGTTAAAAGAGAACAATCTGGTACCGACTACGATAATACTGGTCAATTGGTTAAAAGAGAACAATCTGGTACCACCTACGATAATTTCACACCAAGTGAAAATACCAAGTTGAACGATAGACAAATGAATATGTGTGCCTGTTACTATTTTATAGTAAAAACACTTGTACGAAAGGCATTTATTGACACTGATCTTATCGTAGAAGGTAAAACACACATACCCAATATGTTTAGTATATTTCGTGTTGCATTAAACGCAACAAGAGACATCTTTTCAGGTGCAAGTGCACCAACCCCACGCAAACAAAAAGCGGAAGCAACCGGACCCGCATTACGGTTTTAATGTTACTATCTAAAATTACGCTTACATATACTACGTTACATGTAGGTACATATATATTCCTATCAAAATGACCAAGGACAGGGTACACACTGTGCAGATGCAGTTGAGACCCACGGTGATCGCCAACACGATATCGTAACCGGGCATTTGGCACGATACCTCATGGCTTGCCCCACCCGCGTCGCTATCCTCGGTTTTCTCCATTTGCATACACTCCTAGTAGATTTATACTATTTTATTTTTCTCCATTTGCATACAGTAGATTTATACTATTTTATTCTTCTCCATTTGCATACAGTAGATTTATACTATTTTATTCTTCTCCAGGTAGAACTGTAATTGGATGAGGGCGTCTGCGATGTCATCCTGCTTCTTCGATTTCACAATGTCTTCGCTCTGTTCTTTGGTCAATAGCCGATGGACAAATATCTTGGAATCGCTTTTATTCTTTTTGTACACACCGTTGGATATTTTAAAGTGTTTTCGCACGGCAAGTGGACTGACCATTTTACACTTTCCCCAGAAGAAGCAACGTATCGAGCAGGCAATCATCTTCATACGTGCTTGCATCTGGTGTTCTACCAGAATGACATCGGCATCTTTGAACAATTGCGTTTTTTCCACGAATGCTTTGACTACATACGAGTAATCCGTGCGATGCTTCTTTTTGACCATTTCCAGAATATTGTAAGACCCAAACCCGGTAAATTTCCCATCTTCCCACACGGCGAAGCCGAGGTTTTTAGTCCCAGGATCAATCGAAACTACCTTCATCGTTTATATGCTATATATTCACACTTATATACCCCAAATACACATGAGCGCGTGCTCCGATGAGTTTAACAACGACGAGGTCGATAAAACGATGGCGGTGTTTACCATTACTTCAGACGAAGAAGCGGACGCAGAAATAGATGACGTTGAACCGATCTTAAACATCGGGTACAAACGACCGTCGTTGGCGTCCCGTGTGTGTGCAAAAGTGAGTAAACTGTTCACAAAGAATAAAAATTACATGGAAGTAACTACGTAATTTTTTCTACTAAGTGAGTCATTGCGTAACTAAGGAAGTCGTTTTCTAAATGAAAGTCATTAATTCGTCGTCCGCTTAAACTTTGCAAACGCATTGGCTTGAAACTGTTGGGCGCGCGTTGAGAATTCCTTCTTAAATGCTTTATCCCGTTTCAACGTGTTTGCCCGCGTTTTTAAAGAATGGCAGTTAGGGCAGAGGGCTTGAAGGTTGTCGTAGGTGTCACTACCGCCGTCTCGGAGTTCGACAATATGGTCGATTTCGAAGGTAGGTGGTAGTAGAATGTCACAGGCATTGCATTTGTACTTTGACTTGTATGCAATTTCGATCCGATGTGTCGTCGAATACGCTCGTTTGTTGATGGTGGGTAACACGGGGATGGGACTGTCCGAATAGTTTGCATTGTGCCATTTTATGTAGGTCCGCAGACTTGTTTCGTCGATGTAATCGTCGTTATACGATAGCTTCATACCGTAGGCATCCTCGCACTGTCGCAACAACCAAAAGGTGTCGCGTTGCGTGTACGTTTCCAAGTCGCTTAAAGACGCTTTGCGCAACCCATGGTCATCGATGAGTTCCATCTTTACCCATGCAGGACAGAGACATATATACTACACTATAAATATCGTCACACGCGTCTGTCAAATGTTCCTCTGGCTCGTGGGTCTGGTATCTAGCATATCTCTATTGCTACTGGTATCGGGTAGCGGTTGGTTTCTCGTCACTTTCCCACTATGGTTGCTCGGTGGGTATTTCTTCTGGTATACTACGCAGTACCATGAAGATAACGCGGACTTATTCTGCATTACTACGCTACTCGTCGCGTTGTTTGTATCGTTAAATTTAACGGATGTAATAGACACGACGACGACGTTGATCAGTATACATATTATCGTGATATGTGCGCTGTTAGTCTACATAGTGCGAGACCATGCGACGTACGATACGCCGTCCGAGAAATATGCGAATTGGGCATCGAAGACATCGTTCTTCGTCGCGTTCATTCTATTTTACGGCGCAGAGATGCATGCGACCGACCGTTGGGTTCCATTGATACCGAGCGTGACATTTGTATTGAGCGAAGCGTTGATTATTTACAGTCTCGACCAACGAACCAATTTAAACATGAAATTTCGCGAACGCATGCGCCGCGACCGTGTGGCGAGTCTGGTTGCGATTATGGTGTTGATCATACTGATTGTATTGCACCTGTTGTATGTCTTTGAGAATACCGCATTGTATGTCGGTGGTATTGTGGTCTATGGGGCGGGTCTCGTGTATATATGTCGCAAATCTATACGAAAGCGGTACCAGGAGATTCAACAAGGCAACGATAATAGACAGAAGTTAACAGCCGAGGAACCGGAGACGCCTTGATAGACCCATGAGGCTACAACAACAAGAAGAGTAAGTAAGAAGTTATAGAAGTTTGCCAACATTACCCAAGTGTAAAGCTGTATAAGCCCAAGCTGAAAATATAACAGGCAAATTATTGTATATATGAATAATATTTATAAGTAGGAATGGGGAATCAAAATTCGAACGAGAATTTTAAGTTTATAGTTAGACAGCTATTCTTTACAAAATATCATATTTGTAATGGTGCGAACAATCTTTTACTTTCTCAGCCGTCAGACCGTTCTTTGCAGGTCGGTGCCAATATTCTGGGATTCAGACCTAGTGTAGTATTCTGGTTTAATCAGCAGGATGATGGTCAAAAGGAGTATGAAAACTTACCGTATGGGGCTTTTTATTGTATAATACCAGACCAAGTGAATGTTTATTTGATTGCACTTCTTGATGTCATTATGGGTGATGAAGACTTATTTATTAAACCACAAGCCCCACTACCGGGCTGGCGACTACACTACAAAGTATTGTTTCTACCCAGTTTTAATGTAATCGACATGGATAATTTTTTACAGTTAAAACCAAAACAGTTTGATAATCCCCAGGCAGCCAATCGTATACGTGATGATTTTTTAAACCCGGAGGTCGGTAGACTATTAATACCAGGTTTTAGGTTTTAATGATTGAAGAACTCATATGGGTACTCGTCTTTCTACTCTGCTTAGCATGGGCACACTATCAGTTTAAGTACTGTGTGCCAGTAGGTTTATGGTGTTTAAAGACACTACAGTAAGAGTAAGTAAGAAGTTATAGAAGGCTACAACAACAAGAAGAGTAAGTAAGAAGGCAAGAAGGCTACAACAACAAGAAGAGTAAGTAAGAAGTTATAGAAGACTACAACAACAAGAAGAGTAAGTAAGAAGGCAAGAAGGAGAAGGTCGTATATATGGGTGGTCCCATTCCGTGGAATGAGTGTGAGCGAGTCCGACGTCACGTGGGTCAACTTAAAGATTTTAGCAAAATTAGAACCCTTTCAAAAGCTCAATACAAAAGCGACACACTTTTCGCTGCACAAGACCACCGCATACATGCCCGAATTCGTCGTGCGCTGGTGGGTCGGCGCGAGCCGTGATTCCGACTACATTCGTTTAAAGGAGTTATATGCCGCGGCGGAAAAAATATTAACAGATGGCAACGAACGCGATCGTATGTTGGAACATATGCGTGGCTCTACGAACGGGCTCCGAGCGCTGCAGAAAACATACGAAGGAGACGCCACCACACTCGCGAAAATCGACTGGTTGCTCGACAGTGTAACTATGAACATGAACAAGTATGCCGAGGTAGAAGAGATATTTGCGTAAATGACAGTACTTTTATTGTATATATATGATACCACTGCTATGTATGCGATGTCTGCAGCGGAAGTTGCAACATTGAAATATGCAGTGGACCTTGCTAGACAAACTATTAAAGAATACGAAAACAAATTGACCGCTTCTCAAGCGACCATAAAAGAGTTAAAGATTGATTTGACAAAACAGCGTCAAGAGTACGATCAATATGTAAACGGGTTGAGATCAGAAATAGAACGCTTGAGCACAACGCTAAATGAGTATATGGATATTTACACTATACAACAAGCTATACTGTCTCAACAACAAGCTACTATTGATAGTCAATCGACTCAGGGCAACGGATCCTACAAACTATAAATAGTATAAAGTTACATATATGTTAGTTGTATGTTATCTGTACAGTACGGCATAGGTCGACACGTTAATGTAGATCGTCTGCGCGACGCAATTGTATTCGCCCGTCTCTTCCGTCAGGCGGTACGCCGCCGCCGGGATATGGCGCGCGCTAGCGCGCGCCGGCGCATCTGGCAGCGACTCCTACAACCTACCACCTTGACCGATTACAACTCCCCGTCCGCGTTGCCCTTGTCATCACGCACCGGCGCGTCTACTTCCACCCATGATAGTTTGTGATTTTCACACCGGACTTTATAGTATTTACCAATTTCCATGCCCGGACAGAGTGTATATTCAGCGGTGTCTTTACTACCTCGACAAATGTACGATGACCCCTCTGGTAAGTTGATAGTGGCGTTTGCTCGCTTAAAAACGGGCATGTCTTTTCTTTGAACTCGGAGCACTTATATAGTGGGTATAAATGCGACGAGTATATATGTGTGTGGCAAGATGGGGTGCGCATTTGGGAAGAAATCACCACATGCTATTTCGATGAAGAACATGGAACGTCTTCGTAATGTCGACACGTTGTTGGCGTCGATGCAGACCAAGTACGAACACCAAATGGAAGAGATCGACGAAAGTGTGAAACGTGGCGTGCGGTTGGGTACCCGAAAGAAGGACTTGCTGGTTCAATTACGGAAGAAGAAAATCATCGCTCAGTATACCAAGCAATGTAGTGCGAAACGCGAACAGGTGATGCACAAGACGTATGCGTTGGAACAACTGAGTATTACCTCGATGCAATTGGAAGCGATGAAATCCACTGCCGCTGTGTTTAAAACGTTTACCAAGTTGCACAATGTTGAAAAAATCGAACAACTGCAGGCGAATATCGAAGATTACCACGATCAAGTCATGGAAATTGATACGATCATCGGTCAGGATACGGTAAACGTGGACGAAGACGAGCTGGAGTCGGAACTACAGGGTTTGTACGAAATACCCATCGCTAACACACCCCCACCAATGGCGACGTTCCCGTCGGTACCACAGGATGACGTCGTACACGAAACTACACATCAATATGTGACGTATAAACCCGGTACCGTACAATTAATGTTATAAATTGTAAAGTAATTTAACTTTTGATCTGCGGTAGTTTCAACGGCGAGCTTATCTTATAGACATTCACAAATTCGTCCAAATACACCTTTGCGACTTCCGGATCTTCTATAATGTTGCAATTCTCCAGGTGGTTGAGTGCACCCTGTGTCAGGTTGAAGCTTCCCGTGCTGACAACCAGTGGTTTTCCGTGCATGTCCAACCCTACTAAAAATTTGTGATGCTGTACAGGTGGTTAGTGTATGTAAACAGGAATGGAACGGGTTAGTATGAACGTACCATCAAGGACTTGTTATATCCACGTGCGCCGTTTCCAATGTATCGAATGGCGGTATTAACCTCGCTATCGGAACGCTTATAGATGGGTAATGATGCGTATTTTTTCGTGGTGGTCTTGGCGGTCAGTATTTTATCACGCGTGGTGATGATACAACACCCTTTTAATTCGTTCGCCATAGTCGCAATGATTTTTTTGTTGGTAAACCACGCGCATGCACCCATGACATAGTGTATATCCGGACGACGAATCATACGACAGATCGCATTTACAATGGCATTTCCATCAAAAAAAACTTTTATGTTACCACATACCTTCTGTCTTTTACGCTCCTCGTCGTCGATGAGTGTGTTTAAATTGATTTTCTTTCGTTTCAACCGGCGTTCGTTCATTTTTAGTGTGTAGAAACGCTATATTTATAGTGCATTAATTATTAGAAAACTGTATTATTTAAACGGGGTGTTTCTTACATGACATGAACGACTTACTAAGTGACAGCGACCTACTAAGTAGTGGTGATTTATCCGAATTAACGGGTGTAGACGATAACAGTGTGGTGACGCCATCTTGTCCCATATGCCACTGTTCGTATACCTACCGAGTCAAGCCGGTTATTATGCAACCGTGTGGTCACGGCGTGTGCGGTGCATGCTCCGACAAACTCGAGGCGAATGCGGCATTGGACAACCCGGCATTATGTCCATTGTGCCGCCATACTATCGAATTAATAAAACCCAATTGGGACTTGCGCGAGATAACGAACAATGTAAACACGGACATAAAATACGGATTTTGGGAAAAGCAAATCCGCAGTATGCGCATCCTTCGTGGCAAAGACATTGGATTTTCCAAGGAAGTGCGTAGCTACGCAAAGGCAATCTGTATTCGCCTCGCATACGACGATGTGTTTATACACATGAAGACACCTAGCTCGGCGTGGTCCAGTTCGGAAACGATGGCAATGCACGCAATGAAGAATGCTCTGACCGATAGCGCCCTACAGTCCGGCGACACGGTGGACGTGGTCATTATGTGGGTGAGCATTCTATCGTTTCCCTCATCCATCGAAGATTATGTGATTCGGTTTTGTCTAAAATGGTTCGAGTCAAAGGATTTTCTAGAACAGTTAGGTGCAGTGTGGTTGTTGGGCGCAATCACCCAGCCGATATAATCGCAATCACCCAGCCTATAGAAGGTGGGTTTGCCGTGGGGTATAAATAAAGATCCCTTATCTGACAAAACCAGATGAACGTATTTCGAGCCACCATTGATTCCTCCGACATTGTCGATTATCTTAAAAACGAAATACTTCGGGTCGGCGTAGAGGAGAACGAAGACATTTCTGTCGAATTAAGTGGATACGTGCACAATAAAACCGGGTTTATCTTGAAAGTACAAAATATGGAATCAGTCACAGATCGCCTGTTAGCGTCGTGGCGACAGATTGTCGCCAACAAAGGATATCTCTGTGAACTGTCATATGACTTTCAGGAAGGACGGGTAGACATCAAATGCATTCGGGAGGAAAAGCAATCGGCGTGCAAAGGTTTAAATCTGCATTTATTGGGCTACTTAAGTGTTGGTATTTTATGCATATACCGACTATGGAACAACAGCTTGTGAAAGACCCTGTAGAAGAACCTATGGTACAGAAACAGGCAGCACCAAAAGTGTCCAATCTACCAAAAACGTCATTACACGATACAGATATAAAATTTATTTCGGAAGCGGTAAAGGTCATTAGTAACATAGATGGCGCCAGTCAGTTAAAGGTGCGTGTTCATGACAAATTACCATCTGTTTTTACGTTGGCAGTGACGAAACCACCGCGGTTATGTCCAGACGACCTACAGCAACTACAAATGTTGACAACGCGTGTTCGAAAAATCAAGTTTGATTTTCATCTCAATAAAATGACCATTGAATGCTGGAAACACAGGAAAGAACCAACCACAAAAAAACGAGACCGTGAGGACGACATGGTCGGCGATCATCAACTACCCAAGTCGTATTCACTCGATATGGTCGACAAAATGGACGTGAAGCACGTGTCTGGTATTCTGTCGTTCTTGGTTTACAATACGACCCTCGAGTTTAATATCGATATTCACACAGACGTGACCTGTTACCGTGTGCTTATTAGTAATTTGGAAACTTTCGATATAACATTGATTGAGAGTTTGATTAAGAAGTATGGTGCGTTCATATCGAATCTCTATTTCGATTTCCCAAAGGGTGTCTTAGAACTATGCATTCGACGAAATGATAGCCCACTAGACACCATATCGACTGTCCGACCACGGAAGAGACTACGATTAAAAAATTAAACATAAACTTTGTCACCTACCTAAACATAAACTTTGTCACCTCGTCCTACATAGTTTCGTATCCATACACCCCCTATGGTGTAAGCGAATCATATTTTCCACCAAAAAGTGGATTTCATTTTTTGATCAACTTTTTTCAAGAGATGAAATATTTTATCCTCTTCGAACCTCAATCCTGAAATGAGCGGGACGATCGTCCCGCTCATTTGGCAAACTTATAAAAAGGGGGTAGAAAAAAAAGATGTTTGAGAATTGTTTTAGTAAAAACTTTGTCACCGCGGCGTATACTTAGTTTCGTATCCATACACCCCCTATGGTATAAGCGAATCATATTTTCCACCTATTTTTAGAATTCAGTTTTCGATCAACTTTTTTCAAGAGATGAAATATTTTATCCTCTTCGAACCTCAATCCTGAAATGAGCGGGACGATCGTCCCGCTCATTTGGCAACCTTATAAAATGGGGGTAGAAAAAAAGATGTTTGAGAATTGTTTTAGTAAAAACTTTGTCACACTACATTATGTATCGTTTTGTATTAATCTATTCCAATCATCGTCGTTGACGTGTGCTTTACCATCTTTCCACTTATCTTTCAAATAATCCAAGCTACCGATTTTGCAAACGTTTTCTTCGGTCACGTAGCAGGTTAAATTATACTTTCGAGCTAGGTAGAATCCTTTTTTTACCCTACTTTCCAACCCCCTACTGCTCTGTTTCCATTCACATTTGATCTTCTTAGACTGTAATTTCGTGTGTTTTGGAAGTTTTAATACAATGATAGGGTTCCAATACCCAGCGGCGCGCTTAGTTATCCGAGGACCACCTTGACCGTTGTGTTGCTGTAGACGCATATAAAAATTGCTAACGCACCCTATGTAGGTGTGGGTTTTTATGTCAGTGCGTGCGTGTGCAATAAGGTACAAGTACAAATCTTTTTTCGTCGACATTTTAAAAACACACCAGTATATATTTATAGACTGTATTTTACTATATTGCAATGGATGCCGCACCACATGCCCCGAAACCACTGACCGAAGCCCAGCGTAATGAAGTTAGAACGATGTTACGACAGCTCAGTCAGAGTTCGGCGAGTCGTCGTTCGAAAACGGGGAAGAACAAAAATCCCTTGTCAAGACGTCGGGCGAAAAAAGTGAAACGAATCGAAAATCCATTCGATGGAATTGAAGAAGGCAAGAGTGTGAATGGGTTCACGGAGTTGTCGCATGATTGCTGTACGATCACGTTTGTTCAGCGGTGTCGGATTACCCTTTTACCGTTTCATTACGACCGAATAACGCAAACCTACGTCGAATGGCGCGATATGGTTGTGCATTTTTGCGGATGTGAGCCCAGTATAATCGATAACGACACCAAAGAGCACATAAAATTTGTGGTTGAAGGCGGAACGGTAAAGTATCTGCACCTCTATTTAGAACCGGTCGAAGTGGGTGGTGAACAGTATCTGCTCTCTAACTTTATTTTTGCGACGTGATGTATAAAAGACTATGCATGTGTATGTAAATGTCTTCGCGTAAACAAGTTTACTTACTTAATTTATTGACACAACTTCACACTACTGTCGATGACGAACGCATCAAACAGTCGTTACGGGCTCAATGGGAATCGGTCGCACACAGCGCGCCTGAAGCAATCGATCTGCGCTGGCGCCCACTGTATAATCTATGCCGCCAGCACATTAATGATTCGGGCAACCCGACGCACAAAAAATGCTTCGATTTGTACCAACATGGATACGAAGAATATGTGTCACGGTTCATTCTGAACGATCGCCACGTAGATTGCTCCGACAATTAGGGCAATTCGTTTTAGTCTGAAACCATTCGTCTATGCACTGTTTATGGAAACAGTGATTAACCGTCTCACTACAGGGTAGACGGCGAAACTCTTGTTGTGTTTGAATATTCTCCATGCAGATGGAACACTCGCCCACGTCCCCTTCGGCGGTATACACTGGGATGGTAACGGTATCGTGTGGTCTGTCTTGCGCTGCCATGTTACCCAAGATGTGCGCCGCGGTCTCTTCCATCGTAGAACGTTCAGAGAACACAAACGGTTCGCGCGTGACCGCGTTGACCAAATGGCGTCCGAGTTCACTGTAAGCGGTCGGTGCGGACATAGAATACCGCCGTGGATTGCCCCGTACCGAAAATATAATTCTTCGTGTCATATATTAGAATACGGTATGAAATGTATTTATAGGTGGTAAATTTTTTTCTATATACAGGGTAGACAGCCGGTGATATCTTCAATACATCCACAAAATCCCTCTTCTCCATCCTCTTCGTCTTCGTCCTCGCTGTCATTATTTTTTTTTCGTTTTCGACGCGACTTCGGCGGTGTCTCCTCCACATTCTTCGATGCTGATTCGTGTTTGTTCCCGACATTAACGGTGATACATTGTCCCATTCTATATGTACATGGTCTGTATATATTTATATTTCATTTATGGTGGAGTCCAACGTTTTTTCTTTGGAGGCGGTGGTATGTAGCGTGTTGACATAAAATTTGCACGTAAATCTTTACACTTCACTTGATCTGGAGACGTTGCAGTGGGTTCGTGGACCACAGTAGGCACACCGTCTTCTTTGTCGGGCGCGTCCTCGGTAAACCCGGTGGCAACCGCTGGGCTATCTAATGTGGTGGACTTCTTAAAGGATTTGTGCAATGGAGATTTCGATGGATGTACACTGACGGTGAGTTTACACCCCATGGTGGAATGAATATTTATGAGGAATATTTGTTGGCTATATATGTATAAATAATAGTATACTAATTACGTCATGCTACGTGTTTTTATTGGTGCTGTGATCGGAGCGTTTGTTGCCCAGACATACGAGATTCCCAACATCAAGTCGTCTCTGCTTTACCTCCAATCTTCACTGGTAGAGTATGAAAAAGCTCTTTCAAAGACAAAGGGGAAATAACGACATCTGTCTCTTCGGGTTGAAAGTATACATTCTCATTCTGCTGTTTCAGCAGCCTATGAGCTGCCAGTACCGCGTCGGGTGTACCTGGTATACTCACGTACTTACCCAACAGTGCAGTTTTTTCACCACAGGCGTCCAACGGCATGTCGTTGACGATTTCGAGGGTATGCATCGCTTTCAGCTCATGTAGTAGTTTGTTTGTCGATTTGTCCTCCATCCATAAGTTGGCAGCCGCATCCATGTATTCAAACGCTTTTCGCAAGCACGTCTTGTTGTTTTGACCGTTTTGCACGACGGCAAACTCGTTCATCGTCTTGTAGTGCATGGCGGTATTTCTGGCAATATGATACATGTGAAAGCGGTCTTGAAATATTGGCAGAAATGTCATCGAGGCGTCTTCCCATGTTGTTTTTACGAACGTATCGAATGCGTGTAAACTATACTCGATCGCAGCAGCGTAGAACGTGCGTTTTTCTTTTAAGTCCGTCTCCGTCTCCGCGGCACTCGTATACGCGTCGGCAATGGTACGTTCGACATTCATGCGTTCGTACAACCAAGAGCTCGACCCCTGTTTCGCCCATAAAAACAATGGCTGTGACCGTAGTTTCGCATTGGAGTCTTTAATCTCGTCACTGAGTAAGATGAACGACCGTAGGTACGCTTTGCCAGTGTCAAGAACGCCCTGTTTCGTTTGTAACGATTCGAGTAACTCGCGGCGGTGCTGCGATGCTTCTATCGAGATGCCCGTGTCGACATAGCCATCTTGGATGATTTTCTCAAATAAAATTTCCCCGTCCGCCATATTGCCAAAGGTAGTTTGTCAATTTATAGTACACGTTTCCGATCCGTCGTCTGGGTCGCCCGCCGGCTTCGAAGCGACTATGCCCGTATCTATGACAATACCCTTTTCCTTTGCAATCTTTTTTAACATAGAGACCATCTGCTTCACTGCCTTGTCCAGCCCTTGCACCTGTGCCTCTAACACAAAAAACTTACACTCTAAGTTATTGAATTCGTTGATTAATTCTTCTTGTATATCGTCATTGTGGTTTAAAACCGACATATACTGTGTGTTGGCATCTGCTTAAATAGATGTATTTCACAACAGAAAGGGTTCCGACCGTTCTGTGTCGTCATTCGAGGTGTTAACATTATGGCACAGACGATATTTGTAAAAATGATCCATCGAGATGACTGGGTTTTCTTGATCGGTATTTTGAGCCAATACATACTGGAAGCACGCACACAGTTTCTTATTGCACCGGGTGATATTGGTATATTTTAACGTCGATTTCACTTGACAGAATATCATTTTATAATTTGTAAAGTACTTTTATACTGTACATACATAAGCATGTGGGTGGGTCTTTTGGCATCGCCGACAGTTATAGAATGAGATGGGCGTGTTGTGTGCATAGACACCCCGACGAACCAATGGTCTGTCGCTATCAAATTGCGAGGTGACAAACTTTAATTGCGGTGTACGTTGCAGGTCTTGTTCTAGATAGGCAATGTGCTCTTTACAATAGGCAAGTTCTTGTTGCAACGATTCTTTCATCTCAGTGTACATATCGCGCAAGTCATTGCACATTTCCAAGTACTCACCTTCAGTCGACATCGCATCTTGTCAGTGGAGGAAAACACGTTTTATACTACCCAAACGCGAGCAAATGGGAAACGTGATGTGTCTGGGTCGTGCTCTCGACGATTGCCATCATTCAATCGATACGCAGGAACTGTTTAAAGATGCTACATGCTACGTGCGAAAACCCGTCCCTAGAAAACGTGGAGAACGCAGAAGAAAAAAATACAAAGACGGAATGCACCGACCTAAAATTTGAAGTGTGCGGGGGTGTCATCGCCCGTCTCCGTCTCTGGTCGAGCAGACATGTTTTTCTTTATTTCACTGAGGATTTTTAGTTTAAGTTGTATTTTGTCAATTTTTACAATCTTTTTTTTCTTGTCTTCCTCTGATTCGGGGTGCATGTCGTATTGCTCTCCGAGCGCATATTTATATCTTGCGATTAATGCATCGATTTTTATGATATGGAAAAGAGATTGTCTTAACTTGATGGAGTGCGACATATGTTCATTTAAGACTTCCCATGATACACCGAATGTTATTTTTGCACTAACTAAGTCTATGTGTCGATATTCCATACCATCTCGGGATACGTAAAAGTCCTCGGTTTCACCTAGCAAGTCTCTTCTCTCATCTATAAGATCAATGTCAGACCCTGTGCCATTTAGCCCCATTTTATCAAGCTCCTCGGACGTAAAGCCATACTTTAATGCATACACCCAAACAGCGGCAGATCCAAAGAGTATTCCGGACTTTCTTTGGTAAAGCACCTGACGTATTTCCTCCAGGGTGAATTTATGTCGATTCTTCTCCTCTTCACTGTTCACATAAGGTGGTTTTTTCGGTTTCTTTGGTGTACCGTAACTCATACTTATAACAACTACACACAATTGTATTTATAGTAATTTTATCCTAACTCGCGTAAAAATCGACCGAGGTAATTTTGGGCGACCCGGTGTGTCCCGGACGAAAGACGGCAATGCATACTGGAAAGGGTGATTTCCGCGCGTAGCCTTTGAATTTGATACCTTGCTTGACAAAGCGTATTTCTGCACTTTGTTCAATGAGGTAGTCATGAAACCAGTTCGCGCCCGTCCGACAGGGAAGTAAGCAGACAATCGTTCGTCCCAGTTGCATCTCCTCCGTCGCCTTTTCCAACCAGAGTGGGATGGAGTTGTAGGGCGGATTCACGTAGCTCACCTGGTCTTTCGACCACTCGATTTCCAGACCGTCTTGTGTGGGGTTTGCCGGGCATGGGTCAAAGAAGGTGCCAAATTCCGACTCTAAAATCCCCCACACGTCGTCCGGTGTCTGGGCAAACTGGTTGGTGTGTTCCTGCTGTGGTAGAAATATCTTACGGTAGGTTGATTCGGTCATTTACGTAATCTATGTGTGTACATTTATACTGATAAAATTAAAAAACTTTGTCACACTCCGGTAAGAATGACATGGCTTCCTCGACCGTTCATTCCGTAGAGCCCACCGCCCACAGTCAGTGCATACCGTTCCAAACGCATGCCTTGTACCGTGTTCTTTACCGACGAAGAGTGGACCGTTTATCATAAATTGTGTGAAGATTATGCCCGCAACGAGCTTGAATCGACGTTTGCGCAGAGGAATCGACGAAATCAGTTCAACAAAGCCGCCATGGTCCACCAAACCACCACGGGGAAATTAGCCGAATGGGGCGTCACGCTGCACTGTATGGATAAATCACGAAAAATTACCGATCCCGACATGGTCATTTACAAAGCTACCAAAAAATCATTTGACGCGGATTTACGGTTAGACGGCGAGGATCTGCATGTGAAATCACAATCGGTGGAGAGCGCGCAGCGGTTTGGAACGTCCTGGATGTTTCAATATGGCGGTCAGGGGTTTGGTCATACCGACCCATTGCTGAAGAAAGAGAATGGTTACGTGGCGTTTTGCGTCGTGGACTTTGCACGGAAAGCCGTCATCATTCACGGTATCTGCAATTTCGACACGCTCCGCAAACGCTTGCGCGAACCAGTCAAAGAAACATTAAAGAAGACCAAGCGCTGCATATACCTGGAAGATCTCTGCGAAGACGATTTCCTCGACATTATTTAGCGGTCAGGAGCGTATGTAGCTTGTTCGGCGTCACGTTGGCGGGGTTTTCGGTCTTGAGCATGTCCACATGTTGAAGTGCACATGCCATGTATTGAGAGCAAAAATAGGTCGGGTACTCTTTGTGTGACGAGCGTAGAGGCAGCCAATAGGTGAGTGCCCCTGCGTAGTCGTATTCTTTTTTCACTTGCTTCAAGAGGTACCGTGCCACTTTAAACTCTGCCTCGATATCCAGATCAATGTTCACGGCTTTGAACTGGTGCCCGTCTGGGTATTTGTAGAACGGGTTGTTGTGGTTACGACGGAGCAGGCGGTAGGTGATCGTATCCCCCCAAAGGACGTAGAAACAAATGTGTACTTCGCCATCTTCTTGATGCGTCGACCATTTACCTTTTAATCGATCATGTCCGTCCAAATCTCGGAAAAACGTTGCCGCGGTCGCGACGTCCCACGACAGCACAAATTCCGAATGGCAAAACTCACCACCGGTCAAGTATGCCACGAATCGATTGAACCAGTTGTCAAACAACCCTCTGGGGCGTGCGAAGCTAGCGACTAGCATTGTCCATAAGTACAGTATAAATATTCTAATATATGACAATAAAATAGAATATGCGACCTTTCGTATACTATGTTATCTACATATCCTGCTATATCTATATAAACCCGGTCGGCAGTGTATATCCCACCTGGTTTACCGTGTACAAACGCACACATCGGAAAAATTATACCCCACAAGAAGAGTTGGCAGCGTTTCGCATACTAAAGAACAAGTACCGGGCGATTCAATCGACGCACTTCGACGGTGTGGAGCTTCGTTTGCATGCGGATTCGGACCGAAACTTAACGTACGTCAATTACCACGTGCAACCCGGTCGTCGCGGTACGCGTCGCCTGACCCAACAGTACCAACTAAAAGCGTCGGACCGTCGAGTGCCCACGTCGTGGGACTGGCGTGACCATGGAGCGGTGACCCGTCCGTTGCGCCAGGGCGTCTGTGGTGGATGCTACGCGTTCTCCGCGGTCGGACATTTAGAGTACTGGTTCAAAAAAAAGACGGGGCATTTGCGGCAGCTCAGTGTGCAACAGGCGCTCGACTGTTCGTCACCCGAATCCGGTGGGTGTGACGGTGGCGGTCTAATGGAAGATGTGTTTAAACATAGTTACGGAAACCCGATTGGTCCACGATCCTTTGATCCC
>Ga0206131_10001472_pt1 | contig 30228 bp, 18 predicted proteins | sample Helgoland_Spring_FD_148636 | JGI IMG/M metagenome (GOLD analysis project Ga0206131, IMG submission 148636) | Pelagic subsurface seawater microbial communities from Kabeltonne, Helgoland, North Sea - Helgoland_Spring_Bloom_20160517_1 | ecosystem: Environmental > Aquatic > Marine > Epipelagic ...
TCGTTATCATTAACTGTCACTGCAGAACTTAATGTTGTTTGTTTTGCAGTTTCAATAACTGTACTCTCGTATGTGTTATACTGTTCCCAGATATTCATACGGAACGAACGTGTATCAGTAGTTTCTGTAGATCCACTAGCGTTAGTTTGTACTAGTACACTGATATTTTCATGTACATCCATTGGTAAAAATTCTTCGTTCCAACCTTCTTTAACTGACTGTTGGAATACATTAGCATCATAAATGTACGCTATATCCCCATCTACTGTTGTAAATGTTATTTCATCCACATGTTCAGGTGCTGTAGTAAATGTTCCACCAGTTAGTATAGTATCTCCAGCCCATGTTCTTTCAAATCCAATATCTTCATATTTCATTGTAATAATACTATTACGGCTTATTTCATCAATTTGACTTTCCACTGATTCAATATGCGTATTGCGATCTGCTGTGCTATGTAATTTAGTATGGAATGGCTTAATACTGTTAAAGAAATCTTCAACTACATTTACATTATACTTACCATATTTTTCTTTGCTTGTAAGTAATGGGTGCTCAACATTTAGTTTTACAAACGTAGTTTTAAATGCAAAATCATCTGCTGTATTATCAGAAATTGCTTGATACAAACATTTAAACCATAGTTTGTTATATTTAACTTGATGCCTACCTACAAATATATAAGACCTTAGTCCATCAAATATGTTTCCTAATATACCATCAACTGAATTATCATATCCGTCTGTATCAAAGCCACTAATGTCGTAACCAATTCCAAACTTTTCAGTGTTCCAAAGCTCTTCACTTAATTGTATTGTGCCTTTAACTTTGTGTTCAAGAACCCATTCGTCATTAATACGACTGTAAATTTCAGGTCTATTAATACCATCACTGTGAACAACTGTTGTTATTTTTAATGTATCACCATTGACATAAGAGAATGGAACACCAAGATCAGGATTTAGCTCGTCTTTACTAGTTGCTGTATACTTTGGAGGAATACTAGTATTGTATTCATATGTTAAACTATCATTATTGTCATATGTTCTTCTAATGTAGTCAGTGTAATTCCAATAAGGTGATACATCATATGTTATAATACCTTCAACATAAGTTTTGTTCATAGCAGTTTCCCATCCATTAACACCATCAGTTAATGGAATATCAGCAAGTAACTTGTTGACAGTTTCAACAAAGTTTTGTCTTGCAACAGGAATTTCTCTTACTAAACTTTGTCTTGGACGAATTAAATGTCCAAAACGATTGTAAGGGTGTAGGTTTAAGTCTGGCAATGCATGTGGTCGACTAATATCAATATCAGATTCTGGTGTACCATCTGGTAAACTATAATCATATACTCTACTCCAATGACTCTGATCTGTGTCAGTGCTTGGTTGGATATTAGTATTACCTTGTACTAAGTTAATATAAAAGTTATCGCCTTCTTGTACAACGACATCTTTATTATAAACTGCTGAATTATTCCATGTTGTATATGTATATCTTTCAGTATGTCTATTATAACCAGTTAAACTATCACGCATTTTAATATGCAACTGCTCTGGAATAATGCTTGTGGGATCATTCTCTGACAACAGTGTCCATTCGCTGAGCGGAAGTGCATTACTGTCTATACGTTGATTAACTTGTACTACTGTGTTATTTGTAATGGACAGATCAATATTTGATAGTAATAGTTCGTTTGCTCCTGCGGCTGCAGCCCAACTAATATCAAATGCACTTGGATTTTCTAGAAGTCTAGCTAATTGATATGTGTTGTAGTTGCGTTGGCTAAGAGTATTTTGCTTTCCTTTAACCCAAAAGAAGTAACTCTTTTCTGTACGTTTTGTGTTACTGTTATAACTTTTTTCTTCTGTCCAATTATAAACAGTTTCATTATCAATTTCAACACTTAGTGGAGTTCCAGTTGCTAGAGTACCGTCAATAAAACCGCCTCGCTGAACAAGATCCAGCCACTCTTCAGGAGGAACACTACTACGAGTCCACTCATATACATCAATACTAGCACCATCAAATAGTCTGGCCCAGTATGCTTGTTTATAATCAATACTACTTTGTTCATAATCAATATATACGGCAGTATTAATATCCCACCAACGTAGCCCAACTTGCTCTGATGTCCAAGATTTTGTATTTTCATTAAATCCATTAATTGTATTGTAGTTATAACTTGCAATATCAGCAGTTAGTATAAAGTCTATTTCTTTTTCAATAAACCCAGGAATAATACCCTTGGCTGGATCAAATATTTCAAGTTGTGTAATAGTGCTTCTTGTATATGCATCATAAAGTTTTACACTTTCAATAAGATCGTTACGTGCTTGAACACTACTTTGTCTAACTTTAACCCATCCATTTCCAGTATGTCCAGTATTGTTAGTATAGTTTCCATCCCATTTATAAACAGCTGGATTGCCATTTCCATCATTGTCAACAAAAGCATACTTTGGTGTTTGTTGACTATTTTGTCTATAACCATTGAAGTTATATTTGAAAACACCATTTACTGTACTGTTAGTATTATTATTAAGTGTAGCATAATCAGCAAATCTAACATTTCTTAGTGGATAGATATTACCAACTGTGCCGGTTTCTTGAATATACTCATCAATATAAAATTTAAGTATACTGCTTGATGATACTTCAGTAACACGATGTATTCCATCAATGCTGGGTAATGTATTACTGCCTACAATAAGCACATAGTCATTTTCAACAAGGTTATGTGCTTGAATATTGCTACTACTAAGTTTAACTGTAATTTCTGCATCATCTGCATCGTTAATACCAGCGCATGCTTTGGTAATACTCATACCAAAATCCATTGTTTGATACACTGCATATCCACTACTACTGTCGTCATCACCAACGTTATCCGCAACCCAAATACTAAAAACATGTGGATCATTGGTCATCTCTTGGAAAATTTGATTACCATCACTTCCAACAAATGCGTTAAAGACGTTGCTTACTGTTGTTTGTGTAGCACTAAGTGTTTGTGCAGTTAATCCTAATGTAGTATTAGCAGTACCAGAACCAAGAATTAATGTAGAATTAGTACTGGTTAATTTTAGTCTGTTGTTGCTGTTGCTAGCACCTATTCCACTGATTGCTGCATTATTAATAATGTTGATTATTGAATTAAGATCAACAGTGGCTGAAACTTGTGTTACGGTTGTAGGTGCATTGGTAACGCCACTACTTAATCCAATTACACTATTTGCTGACCCACTACCAATATAAAGGGTTTCATTATTACTATTGAGTTGTAACACATTATTATTGGCACCGCCTAATTGTGCAGTGACTCCAGTAATATTTGCATTGTTAATTTGATCTACTACTTGTGCAATAGTTAAGTTTGGACTATTTGACACAATTGTACCACTACTTGTTTCAGTTGTAGTACCAACTGTACTAAATCCAACTTCAGCGTTAGCAGTACCAACACTAATAGTTAATGTAAACAATGTGTTTGGTGTAGTTGTTGTTTTTACAATAGCAAGTCTATCATTACTATTGATTGCTGTTGTATTTGTAATACTTGCTAAATTAATTTTATCAATGATTTCTGCTAAAGTGTATGATTTAAATACTGTAGCAGTGGTCGATAGTACTATTGTACTTGAACTAAATGTAGTTGTTGGGTTAGCTATTAACCAGTTTTTAGTTGCAGTAATATACTGACCGGCTGCTATTGAACTTTGCGCACTACTAATATCTCCAGGAGTTATAGTTTCAGTACCTGATGCAACAGCGGCACCATCATATGTTCTATTCAAAGTATTATTAATAATAGTTACATCGTTTAGAAGGAGGCTAGTAAGCTCTGCTTCCCAAGCTGGTGTTGTAGCAATTTCATTAACAAGTTTAGTTATGTTTAACCCTGCATTGCTTGCACTAAAGTAATCATTTAACCAAGAAACCCATGCTGAACTACTATTACCATTAATATATGCAACTCGTAAGTTGTTAATAGCAGTACATCTACTAGTTGATGTTGCAGCGATAGTTGATAAGTTTGCAGTCCAACTGTTTGTAAATGCATTTGTAAATGCTGTATTAGCAACTATGTTAGAAGTAATAGTTTCAGTTTCGTCAAAGTCAACAGTTTGGTTATCAATAATTAACGTCTTAGTTGCACTTCCTTGAATTTGTGGATTTATAATATCACCAACAATAGTAATATTATTATACACTGTACTTGTAGTTGTACTATTAAATGTAACTGTTCGAGCATCAGCACTAGTTGAACCTAGTATAATTGTTGAGTTATCAGTAACAACGTTAGTGTCGCCGATGTTATTTTGCCCTGTAATATTAATGGTACCAAATGTTGTAGTGTCTGTTGTTTGCTGTAGGTTGACTGTGATGCCATCAATAATAACAGTTTGCCCAGTGTTTGGAATAACTGGAAGTGTAACTGTAGCTGTTGTCTCAATTGGATCGTTTGGTTTTGTTAACCCACTTGTACCGTCAGGGTCAAGCATTTCCCATACTTTACCATCATATATAACACGGTCTTTGTATTTGTATGCTGTTTTGTTGTCCCACTGTTTGATGTCTTTCCAATCGCCATTAAAGCTATATGCTTCTTTTACTTCGTTAGGGAATTGTAAAAAATCATTTTTGTTTAGTACACGGTAATCAGTTTCCGTTAGTAACGGAAGACCTGCTGTAACAAAGTCATTTGCATATAAGTTTTCTTCTGCTATAGTTGTATAATTAAACGTTTTAGAAGGTCTGGTTGTAAAGTTATTTCCTGGCTCACCTTCAACTAGTAGCGGACTATTAAAGTCTACATCAATAACAATATCACTCAAGACATCGTTCAGCTCCGTGGAGCTAAAGCGAACTGGTTGTGGATTTGTTTTTATTAAATCGTTTGTTAGTTGAAATTCTAGCGTGTTTCTACTACGTGTATCACCATAGTCTGCTGTGCGGATTGCCCACTCTTCGTGTACTGTTGCAGTTGCCATTGTACCAAATAATGAAGTATTACGCATAAATGCATTTAAGGCATGTCGTGTACCTCTGTACTTACGGGTGCCTTTTACAAAGTTAAACAATGTATCATCATCTAGTCCAACAATATCATTCCAGGCTGGCTTATTATATCCAGTATTAAATCTTGCAGTATCAACTTGTTGTTGATTACTTAGTGTATTGCCTGGACCGTAGTATTGATCAATTTCATTAGCTACTGTGTCAAAGTTAGGCACAACACTATTACCATTTACAATGTAACCTGGTGCAAATAATTTACCATTCCAATTTTTACTACGGCTACCTCTCCATATAACTCTTTTATGACGCATACCAAGTGCTGGATTGTAAATTAAGTCATCAAAGTTTGATTCATTATCAACAACCATTACATGTTCTATCTCAACACGATATAAACGGACACCATATATTTCTGTGCCAGTTGTAGCTTCTATTGTAGTCATAGCGCCATCATTACCAATAACGTCACGAGTAATAATAAGTTTATTGTTTAGTAGTTGTAGTCCGGCTTTGCCCACTACATTGTATTGACCATCAAACTTGTTATTGATATTGCTAAAATATCCGTTTGATTTTTCATTGATTTCTATTTTAGTAACACTTGGTATAGCATAATGTATAGCATTTAATTTTGCTGTTTCAGACCAAATAACTGTGCTACTTGCAACACTGTTCCAAGATAAATTCCAGCCTTTGCTTTCCAAATACAACCCATATCCAATTATAAATTCATATAAATCTTGAATACTGTCAAACACTGTGTTATAATCTAGTGTGCTATTTGTACTGCTATGGTGTTTGTATTTGCTAACTGTTGTATCACCAGCGGTAACTGTGAGTGCTCCAGCATCTTTATTTGGTTTAAAGTATACGAAGTTTTGCTTAGTAGTATCGTAACCTGTTACTTTATAACCAGTAGATACTTTTGTTATTTTAACAGCACCAAAAAATAGTTCTTCTTTTGGTTGACTTGTATACAATACTGTGTTAATGTTTTCTTCTGGTATATTAACACGGCCTTTGTCTTGGCTACTCTCAAGAATAATTTCTTGGTTACTGTTAATAAATCCACCAGCTTTAATTATTGGATTGGTAGTGTAATTTTCAAAACGCTTACTAACAGTTGATACTGTAGTGTTGTTATAATGCGCAAAGTTAATCAATGCATTGTTTAGTCCAGCAATATAACGGTTGGCACCAGCAGCTAGTATTACACTAAATGTTGCAGATCCAGTGGCAGGAAAAACTGATGGTACTGTTTGATAATTGCCACCTGGATCAGTTACTGCAACTGATGTAATTACTCCACCACTTACGGTTGATTGTAGTTTTCCACCACTACCAAAGTTACTAAACACACTAAGTTCAGGGGCGCTTGAGTATCCACTACCGCCGTTTTTAACGTTAACTAGTTCTATAATGTTATCGTTGTATGTTGAATTAGACAACGGCACTAACTTATTATTTCCTAGCATCAGTGTATCTGCATACATGCGGTGTAATGTGTTAAAACTTCTTGATGTTCTTTCTTTACTACGGAAATATAAATTTGATATTTGCAATGGACGTAATTTAAGTAGCGCATAAAATAATGCAAGTTTATAATTACTTGTTTGGCGCCATTTGTTTTCAATAGTGCCCCAATCACCAAATACAATCTCAGCCATTGCTTGTGATGATGTTGGTGATGTAACAACATTTGCAGTTACTGGATCATTTAACACTCCACCTGTAGTTACAAGTGTGTTTGTTTGCCAATCGTAAGCACTATAACTGTATGTTAAGTTATATTTTTTTGGACTTAATGCTGGGTCGTTTGAGTGACCAGATTCTAATGCAGCAATCAATGCTGTGCGTTTAGTTGGATCTGACCAACTATAATTTGTATCCCACCAAGTTGGCTTTTGGGTGTATCCAAACATTTCCCAAGGATGTGTATGTGGACGGTCTGTGTTAAAATAATAATTATACAACCCTCTCCATCCACCGATCTTTGGACCTACTGCACTATAATTCCAAGTGAACTTGTCACTAACATTATATTCAGCGGCATCATGTACGCTAGTAATGTTGTTTTTAGTTTTCCATTTATTAAAGCTACTGCGCAATGCATTAGTTAAATCAGTCCAGTTATATCTGTTTGGACGGCTTGCTAATGGCAAATACATATTATGCGATGGTACTGATTTATCATCTAAGTTATTAAACACTCGAGACTCAAGCTCAAATAATACAGCATCTTCAATATTAAACCCTGATACATTTCTATTATATAATTCAGTACCCTTACGAGCAGTTATTGATCCATCATGTCCGTATATTGAAGTTGCGTCTACTTTGACATCGTACTTGCTTAACAATCCTAGCTTAACTGCACTAGGCGGAGTAAAACTAGGACTTGTTAATGGATACCATCTAATTTTAATTAAGGCTTCACCGTTACTATCAAAAGTTACACTACTAGTAACAGTTAATTGGTTTTGTGTAACTGTGTAATCTTGACCGTTTAGTAACGATCTCCAACGATGGTTACCAGAACCATCAGCATCACGTACACTTACATGTATGTGGTTAGATGTATCATCATATGTGTTAATAGTTTGTGGTAATTTAAAAACAGGACTCATTGATGCTGTCCATTGCCCACTAAATTCTTCATACTCTTTATACTTTATCATTTCACTGTTAGCAAACAAATCGTTACGATTTTTTCCAACGTTTATGCTAGTCAACGCTTGGTCCACTAGTGAAATAACACTAAATGTACTATCAAGTGTGTTGTGTAATTGCATACACTTCTGTATAAATTGTTGTTTAAAGTTACTATAACTATCCATCGCAAACTTTAAACTATTAAACATATTGCTATCAACAAACATTGATGTTTGATTTAACAATTCTGTCGAGTATGGCTGTTGACGGATAGTACCGCCAAATTCATGTATGTGTGGTAAAGTTCTGTAGCTGTTAACTCCAAAGAAACTGCCAGTGAAGCCAGGGATGCCTTCCATTTGTTGTTTCATATGTGTTATTATATCACCAAAACTAACATCAGTTAATAGTTCATTTTGTGGATTTAATACGTGCGTATCAGCTGGAAGGTTAGTACCTTGTAAAATATTGTCGTTAGTATGCCAGACAATGTCAAACAGATCATTAATATTAAACCCACTAGGAATAGTTATTTTATTGTTGGCTAGCGTATATACTGTAAATGGTTTTCCATTTCTAGTAACTGTTAGATTGTTTGGTATTGAATCGCTGTTTACATATATCAATCCACTTACACTGTTATCACTAACAAGTCTATACATAATTGCTTCAGTAAGAAAGCTGTTACTTACAGTTAGTGTACGAGTGTTTCCTACAGGTGTACCAAGAGTGACATTAGCTAATGCTGTACCGTCAGGTTGTAAAAACTCCAAGTCTGTGATATCAAAGATTGTTGATATATTATATGTTTTAGTTCTATCAATGAACAATGATGGATTCAATCCATTTATGCGTTCTGGGTCTGCTGTAGTATTTGTACTGTTCCACTGGAATACTTGTATTTTATCATTACGTTTTGATATCTTAAATGTATCAGGTGCATCAATGTTAGTTGTACCAATGTCAATTACAATTGGATCAGTATTAGTTACTACTTTTTGTATATGTTTTTTAACAGGCTGATGGTTTCTAATTGTTACCCAACCGTTATTAAAAGAACTATCACTAAGTTTTTTATAATAATAGTATCCTTGTATTTCAGAAACATTAGACGCATCACTGTTTGATGGAGTATCTGCTGTGTTTAATTGAAGATAGTTATATCTCTTACTGCCAAGTTCAATATCAAAACTTAGTCCTGGTGTGTTGCCATAATCTACATATCTTGGACTAAATCCAAGAGCAGTGTCAACAGTTGTATCACCAGTGCCATAATTAAAAATGTAATCACCGGAAAAATCACTGTTTGGATATGTTGCAGCATTGTTGAGTAATGTGCTGTTACTGTCATATAAGTTAAACTTAATACCTTGACTGCGATAACTTTTCTGTTGAGCATACACCCAAGCAGATCCATCCCAATACCATTCGCTTCCACTATAAATGTTGTTAGGGTATGATTCACCAAATACATTGTTGTATCCAATACGAACGTTTATGCCAGCACCAGTAACTAACGGTGTTGAGCTAGGTCCGTATATCTGTGTAAGTGCAGTAACAACATTACTTGCATCTACAGAGACTCTGTAGATATTATTATTATAAGGCGCTGTTGCGTTTAGGAATAATATAGTATCATTGTCTTGTAAATTACGTGCTTGTACTTGTTTCCAATAAACTGCGTTCTCAGAATAACTTGGGTTTTTACTTGTAGTGTGTGTCTTAATACAATTCCAATAAGTTGATACACCATTGCTTAATAATCGAACACTTGATCCGTATTCATATCCTTGTTCGTTCCAGAACAAGTTAATTGATTGTTCTGCTAAATTCCAATTAGTAGCAACACCAACTGGAATTTGATTCAGTGGGTCAGCAATATTGTCAATGACATATGTTATACTACCTAAACTACTTTTAGCAAAGTTATATTTCTCAATGCCAGCTCTAAACGCAATAATTGGTCGAACTCCACGGAAATTTTCTTGTAAATAAGTTTCTGCTGTTAAGTTTGGATATTGATAATCAGTATACTCTGCAATAACCTTAACTACTTCTTCATGTATCCAAAGGTTACGTCTACTCCAAATACTTTGATCTGGACTATGTCTTTCTTCTACTACATAATCTCTACTTAACACATCATATGATGTAAAGTCATATGATGGATATATAAAATCAGTATCTGATGCATCCCATTGGCTTGGCTCTTCTGCCCCATATACAGTGTCATTAAACCAAACACGTTTTCCAAATCCATTTGCACCAGGACCTTCGAACTGCTTTGTTAAACTAATTGCAGTACCAACACCATCAACAATGTAAGTGTGGTCTTTATTGTATAGTGAATTACCAGTTGTATTTGCGCCAGTAAATCGTACACGCATACCATTTTGAAACCCAAGTTGTTTTCCATTTGCCAAGGTTGGTGTTTTATAGTATGGTAACCCAACAATATCAGAAACAGAAATCGGATCTGCTGCAGTCGCTGGTATATTACATATTGGTAAAAAGTCTACTAACCAAAAATAATGATGGTAGTTGATAAACATATCATAATCAATTGGTAAGTCTAACGTATAACCTGTTTCGTTAAAAATGCGGCTTGTGTTAGTAGTATCAACTTCATTATATTTTAGCAAATCAATTAAATCATCATACGTCATTGCTTCAGTTATATTTTGATCTTGATCTCGAACTACTCCGCCAGGAACAAATTGATAGTTAGTTGCAAAACGGTTGTCTGATATAAATCTATCATTGCTTATATTTTTGTTTTGTATATCACCTAAGTAATAGTTGACTGCTTCCATACTACCACTTGACATCAACTGTTCAAGTGTGCTGTTTAAAAATTTCTTATTAACAGGTGTTTGGAAAATTGCAGGAAGTAAATCTACTGTACTCCGAGTACCAACGTATTCGGAACTTTCACCAGGTCTAGTAGATTGTTTTGCTACAATTGGTTTAGCATGGAACTTGCTCATGTAATGTTTACTCCGCTATTTGCTGCAATTGATGTAGGTGTATAAACTGTACTCTTGTTTACTATGATGTCACTAGTTGATATAACTGGCAAAAACAATTCATCACTATCACTAATTATTTCAAATAATGCGTTTGGATTTGCTTGATTATCTACTGATTCGATATTAATCTGCGCTATTTGACCAACTGTATTGTTGTGGATAAAGGCCGCTAGTTCAGTAAAGTAAAATGTATCTCCAAAATCCCAACTGTCAATACTAAAATATAGATTGATCAATCGTATTATTTCTTGTTTAATTTCAGTATCACTTAGTGTACTATTTGCAGTTTTGGTTACATTAAATTTTGCTTGTAGTTCACTACTTGCCAAGTTACCAAAAAGTATTTTGTACTTAACTGGTCTATATATAACTTGATCACTGATTGACTTTTTGTTGTCTAAACTTTTAAACAAGTCATTCAACGAAGATATAGTAGGAGGATTTGGTTTAGTATATGCTCTACCATCAAATCTTGCCCATGTTCTAAAACTGTTCTCATAAGATGTTAACAGTACATATGTATCAATAATGTTAGTTGTTGCTGGATCAATAACTTGATTAGCATCAGCAATACGTGTATATTTGCTTGATAGTCCACTACGTCCAGTTACTGATGTGCCGCTACTAGTATTATGTACTGTATACGTAAACCCATTAACAACTTTTGTATTAAGTTTGATTGTTTCGTCTCCAACAATATCATGGAATGCACTTGGATTTACTGGAAACCCATCATTTTTAGGACTTGACAATGTTAGTCTAATTTTGTTAGGATCAGTATAACCATCTGGATATACAAAATATCCAAATGCATTCATAATATAATCTGAACCAATTGGTAAACTGTTTGATTTGCTTTTACTATTAATTCCTAGTATCTTGATATTGTCCATACTTGGTTTTAGTGTCTCACTACTAAATGTTTCAGCAAAGTTTAAGTTAGCAAATTTAACTTGCTCATCACTACCAAACACATAACGAGTTTTGCGGGTTATAATTTCCCACTGTGATGAAGTATAATTTAGTCTTATAATCCAACTGTTGTCAAGACCTGTACCGTTTGTATCACCTTCATATGTTCTACTCCAACTACTTGGATTGTTATTTGTAATTGAACTAGTGACTAAGTCACTACTATCAACTATTGCCCATGCTTGTGTTGCAGCATCATAACGTAAACCAAAGCTGTTTTTGTTTGTAATACGAGTAAGCACATTTGTTTTAATTGCACTGGTTAAATCATTAGCCCAACTTGGCAAAATACGTTTAATGCGAGCACCACTTGGAATAACTCCGCTTAATACAATACTACCACGGCCAATCATATCAATACCAGTTGGTGTACCAATACTATTATCGATCCCTAGTCCGTCATTGTAAATTCCAGTTACTCTTACCCATTTTGTATCTGCATTTGAAATTACGGCTGTTGCACTTGCACCGCTACCGCCACCACCGCTAAGTGTAATACTTGTAGCACTGTCATAACTTAATCCGCTATTTGTAATAGTAATACTAACTAACGCTCCACTACCATCAATATTTGCAACACCAGTAGCACCTGTTCCAGCGCCTGCTATTGTAACTGTTGGTGCTGATGTGTATCCACTACCAGCACTGGTTATTTTGATACTGCTAATGTATCCTATTTTATATGGAGGAGTTACAAACTCAATGATTGAATTTATATCAATTTTATCCATTGGTGCAACGCCGTTTGACTTAACTCGTTGTATAGTACTAGTGTCGTTAGTTAAGTATCCAGTACTTGTGTTTGCACCCTTAGTAACTTGATTCCAACGGAATGCATTTGTTGCACTACCGTTTGCATTATAGTAAACAATATTAGCAGTTGTGTTAGTATATTGACTAGCTGGAGCATATGCTCCATCTGGACCATAATACTGCCTATCATAAAAGAAGTTTTTAACTTCTGGATTATCCAATAGTGGCTTAATAAACCTACTGTATGTTTGTTCACTGTTTAAATTAGTTGGTAGACTAACTACACTACGTGCCGCAATATCTTCTCTGTACAAATATCCATCGTCTAAGAACTGTATAGCGTCACTATAACTGCCAGTTGGATCGTTAAAATCTCTAAAGCGACTGTGTCCACTATGTACACGGTTAACACTTTTAATTTTGCGTATGTTTTCACTTACTGTTAATGGAAATATACTGTAATCTTCTGCTGTTACTAATCTATCTTGTGTACTAAAGAAACGTCCAGCATTGTCTTTAATGCTTTGTAAACTTTCACGTTCACTAGCATTGCTTATTCTAGTTTTTAAACTAGCACTAAACACTGCACGATATGTATTTCCATCACTACCTGCGTAATCAAACGAATATGAAGTTGATCCAAAACTTTCTGGATTTAGTGCATAACTACGGTTTAATCCAGTTCTATACCACACACGGATAATACCACGTGGTACGTTCCCAAATAGTCCGTCACCAAACACAATACTAATTTTATCATCTTCTCTACTTGATACAGTATAAATGTTTCTAAAGTTATTGTCAAGATTATTATATATTGCATTTAGTCCGAAGATTCGATCAACTTGATTCCAATTAGATGATACTTGTCCAATTTCATCAATAGTCTGTACCCAAATATTTCCGTTTGCTACATTAGTGTCATCAATATCAAGTACAAGATTTGGCAATCCGTCAGTAATGTTAAAGTCTTTGAAGTTTAATGTGCCTTGTTTAAATCCTAAAAAGAATCCAGTGTTTGGACTACTAAACCCACCATTGTCATTTTTGTATAATATATCAAGTGCACCAAATGGATCAGGTGTTTTTTCTTGTATACGATTTGAGTTAGTATTATAATACAAACTATGTGCACCAAATACTGCTCGTGTTCCAGAAATATTTGCGTTAAACTCGTACGATGGTTCAGCACCTATACTTGTTGTTCTGTAAATTTCGTTTGAGATGCCGTCACGCACACTCCTACTAAAAGGTGTACCAAATTGGTTACTGCCGGCAAAGATGCTGTTCATTACTGTAATAAAGTTTTGATAAAAAACTGGATCAGTTACATCTTCAAACTGCAAGTCCACATTTGCAAGACTGTTTCCGTCTACATCATAAACTGTTTCACTTGTTTTTACACTATCAATTTTTAAATAACCACTAGCTACTACATTACGTGTTGGGTTATACCCCAAAAACTCAGCAATACGGAGGGCGCTGTCTCTACGTTCTGCTGTACTTAAATAATTTTCACGTGAGTTAAGATCATTACGGAATGCTAAGTTGTGTCCCAGAAATGCCATAAGTTCTAGTAAACTTGTAAACTCACTTGAGCTGATCCAGTCATTAAAATTTTCTGGGTAGTTGGTATCTATGTACTCTACCATTGCATTTTTAATAGTGTCAAAGTCGTATGCTTGGAAGTTTGCTTGCGCAAAACTTTCATACACTACACTAAAATCTTCAGCTGCAAATAAACTGCTCTGTCTTGCGCCTTGTGCCATTATGTTGTCTCACTTGTGTATGTTAAATATAGTTCTTCAGCCAGCCCAGTATCATCATAAACAACACGTACTCGTATATCTAATTGATGATCTGAAGGTTTAGTTAAATTTAATTCACTAAAAATCCATCTTGGGTCACTGTCAATAATATTTTGTACATCTTCAGTTGCCAAATTTTCTGTAGCTTCGTCTAGAGGTTCAAAAATTAAATCATGTAGTATTGACCCAAAGTTTGGGTTCATTACTCTTTCACCTTTACGAGTGTAAAAGTGGTTTAGCAAGTCACGCAGTGCTAAATCCTTGTCTGTAAGGATTGAGTTAATGCTTTTGCTATCAATTGTGCTATATCCAACGTATGTAACCATACTGATATTTATAGCAAAATTAACTGCTACTTTTTAAATTTTAGTAGTAAATCGGACAATATCACCAGTATTCAGTGTTTTTGTTATAGTAATAACATTGTTAAGCAAAGTAAAGTCAAAAAAGTGTTGAATTACCTCTCCGTTAATTTCCACTTTAAGTTTTTCTACTGGTTCCATACTAGGAGTAGTTGAGATTGTAAACACACTACTACCACTGTATGTGAATTGATCAACGACTAATTTACTGTCATACTGCTTTGCAATAGTACGTTTAATACCCTCTGGTGTTTTTGAAAGGAATTTTAGTGTTTCTGCATAGTATGCAAATCTTGCTCTTTCTAAGTCGTCCTCACCTAGCGCATCGATATCATTTTTATCACGCATTTCATATATACCAGTTTGTCTATGCCAACTACGTGATTTTGTTTTTCCATAGTCACTTAATCTTATAATTGATGCTGCTTGTGAGCAAAAATTTCGATTAAAGTTGCTACGTTTAATTGCACTTGCAAGTGAATCCCAATCACTATTAACAATGTAATCTCGTAATTCATATACACCTTCATTGGCAGTTACTTGCAAAATGTCGCCATTAATAATATAGTAAAGTATTAACCCATCATACACACATTGTGGTATACTAGGTAATCCAAAGTCTTTTAGTTGTCTAATGAGAGTACGCTGATTGTTTTGAAAATCTTGTATCCAAATATTATATGCTTCTTGCTCAGTGATTCCACGATCAAAACCAGGAATACTGTAACCAGTTTGGTTATATCCAACATATGTTGACATATTAAGAGTTACAAGAATTACTTTGTCACTAGCAGTTATTGTATTAATGTCTAACCTGGTATTCCAGTTTTCGTCTTTAACAATAAATTCTTCCCAATTTGTCTTAAATTTAGATAAAATAGTCATAATTATTGCCTTCTGCCTGAACGAATATTTTTAGCTTTGGCTCTGCGTTCCAGTTCTTTTTCAAAAGCAGATTTTCGTTGTTCATTTTCACCAGCAAAAGGACTCGGAGCTGAATTAGTTTTTCCTACGTCACTTTGTTCATAATCCACTGGAGATGACTTTGGATAGTCGAATTTCGATACATCATAATCAGTTGCTGATGTTTGTGCACTTGATGGTGCTTGTGCAGCAATTTTATTACCTTGTGCACTATGTCCGCCCCATGGTTCATGTTCAGGTACTCTTGGATTAATGCTTTCTATTACTGCACGATTTACATTTAAACTTCCGCTTGTTGGTCCAACTGCACCCAATGCTGAAGGACCGTTTAAGTCTAACATACCATCTGTACTAATTCTACCATATCCTTTAGCTTTAAGTTGTAAATTTAAATCAGTTGTTAGTCGTATGTCTTTATTTGCTTTAAGTTGTATTGGCCCTGTTGCAGTTTCTGCTTGTATACCTGCGGCACCACGAGCTTTAATATTAAATGAATCAGCATCCATGTTAATATCACCGCCAGCATAAAAGTTAAAGTCTTTTTCTGCATGATAACTTACACTACCTTTTGCATAAACATCAACATTTCCATCAGCATCCATTTGCATCCAACTAGTGCCTTTTTGGTTTGTTATATATACAATACCAGCAGTGTCATTGAAAAGCATTTGTGCTCCGCCTGCACTACGTAAACGTACTAAGTTATTTTGACCTTCTTCACGTGATTGGTCTGGTACATAATTTACTCCTTCTCTATGAGCAACTGTACCGTCATCCATTACAAAACTATGTCCTGCAGGAGTTACAAATCCTGATACATTAATCGGTGACTCACGTCGTGAACCACTACTACCAATCCCACGTATTGGGTCTAATGCAGTACCTTGCTCAGCAATTGCATTGCTAACTGGATGTCTACTTCTAGTATTTCCTGATTGCTTAACTCCTGGGTCAACTGATGCGCCGATGGTATTTTCATTTGTTATTTCACTAACTGGTAATCCAGGTATTGAACCGTTACGTCCAACTGTTGGCAGTACGCCAATTAAAAACCCAATGGGATCGTCTCCAGTAAACGCAACTAAAACTTCAGTGCCAGGACCAGGCGGAGGGAAGCATGCACCGTATGCAACTGATGTATTTTCACCAGTAATTGATCCACCAAATGGAGATACTGTTCTAACTTTAGTAAATTTATGTCTTTCTTCACGGGTATCTTGGTTTCCCCATCTTTCATTATTAACTAATTTAACATATATTGCTTGTCCATAATCAGGGTCAGCTACATCAACAACATTACCCACAAACACTCCGTTAGGCATTGCAAATCCAACACGATCACCACTAGAATACACTGATGGTATTCCAATCGAATCTCTATTTGTATTTGTTGCTCTATTTTGTTCTTTATTTGACATAATGTTCCTTAACTATTATTATACATATTTACAAGCCAAGTTGGTGGGCGGTGGTGTTTGGTACGTTCACCCGAACCGCCCCAATATGGTGCTGCATTCGGACTTAGGTTTGCACCAATACCAGGTGTCATTGCAATATCATAATGATGTGCAACGCCAGACATATATAATCCTGACCCAGATCCATACGCTGGGTTAGCTATACCAACACTTGGTACTAACCCTGCACTTCGAGTTTCTGTTAAAAACGCTGATGTGTAGTTTTGTATAAGGGCAAGATCTTGCGGATTTTCTACACTTAATAATCTATTACCATCATAAAGTTGAACATCAGCAGCATAGCCATTGTGTCTGCCGCTTCCTCCTGGTCCTCGGTTTCCACCCCTAGGTGTTATAACACCAGTTAGTCCAGTTGATGACGCAGCACTTTCCATAGCAGTCAATAATCTACCGTCTACTCCAGTTCTAGGACCAGTTATAGTACCATTGCCACTTCCGGTTGCTGATGGATCTAGTGTACTACTTGTATCATTAACAACATTACCATTGGTGTCTGGCTGTGGGTCTGTATCATCATTTGTATTATGATAGTTTGACTTTAACGAGCTTGGCTGGTCACCAATTGTTTTTCCTTCTAATAATTGATTAATCAACATGGTATTATTAGTATTAGTGTCTCTTATTGAATCAAGAGTTTGTTTAAATTCACCCATCATGTATTGTGAGGTAACACTTTTAACACGGTATAATGCTGTTACGTTAAATATTTCCTCAGGCATTAACCCATCTTCACTTTCAAGGACTGGTAATCTCATATTAAAAAAGTACCCTAATCCGCCAAACTCATAATCGGCCTGATTGTCATTAGTTGCGGCGGCGCCTTTGGGTTTTCCTAACCAATAAGGATCTCCTCTAATATTTAATCTCTGCTCTACTAATTCACCAGTAGCATTAAGATTAATTTCTAATGCACCCAACATTGCAGTTCCAGGATCATCGTTAGTATCAGCACCGCTTGATGCTAAACTATCATTAACACTTCTATAATCAAACTGCATTGATGTTTGATCTGATTCAAATTCTTTACTAAAACGTGTATTTCCATCATAAAGATCACTTTGTGTTATGTATTTGAACGTAGCGGGTTTAAATCTGACTGACTCCGTATTTGTATTTTCAAAAAGTTGTCTATTACTTTCTTCAAGTGTTTGCTCTTTAAGTTCAAGATTACGTTGTGCTTCGTCTATCGCCGCAGTGTTAGCTTCGTATTCACGATTGGTTCGTGCAAGTTGTCCATCTTCATTTCTTGGGTCTACTTGGCTTAGTTTTGCTTCCAATCTTGTTCGTTCTGTTTCAAGTCTTCTTACGGCTGATACAGCGGTTGCATACTGTTGTCTTGCATTATATGCAGCAGATTCTGCTGTCGTTAACCCTGGAAACTGCTGGTTGGCACCCAGCTGGCCACCAGCAATGGCTTGAGTAACAAAAAATATAGTGTTTAATGATAAGTCAACATCAAGTACTTCAGTGTTGAGTCCAGTATATGTATAATCATATCTTTTGCGTAATAGTCCATTGCGTAATATATTATTCATACGAGCTTGTTGAGCACTGCTATCACCTGCTAGCTGTTTAAAACTTATAGGATCATGAACTCCCTGTGGCGCAGCATATGCTTTTATGTTGTAGATAAATTTTCTCACATATTGCTTTGCAACTGAGTCATAAGGCTCCTTGTATTCTACTTTTGTTGAAAACATAAACCACTGCATAAGTTCACTTAATCTGTTAAAGTCAGCAACTGCATCATCTGTATTATCTTTAGCAAACCTGTTTTTTCCAACTAGGGGTATTTTTTTAAATTCTTTAGTTTGTAATATTGCTGCAGCAATCGCCGCTGTCATACTTGTACCTTCAGCAAGTGTAAATGTGACTACTCCACCAGCTGACGTCACACTAACGTTGCGACCTTCTTGTAAGTTTTCGCCACGTACAGCATCAAACTTCCAATTTTTCCATTCGTCAGCCGCTCCTTCTGTACCAAATTCATATATGTTTGGATATAGCCTTGTGACTGTAGTTTCAACTAGTCTTTCTGTTTCTTTATTAATTTCGTCAGTAAAATTAGTTAAAAACTCTCCAAAGGTACTGGCTGATACAGATAAATCAGTTTTTAGATGGTAGTCCATTCGACGATACGCATTAGATTCAGTTTCTACAAACGCAACTTGGTAATTAGTTGCACTATCTTGATGCTTTATTTGAAAGTCTGTTATTGATGCAACATACCAAAATGGACCAATCTCTTCATCTTTTATTGAAGTATTGTCTTGTTTCCATCCTCGAAATTTAAGCTCAAGTAGATAACTTGCTTCGATATGATTTCTAATACCAAGTTCTCTAGCTGCTAACATGATTCGATTTAGAAATGTCATACCGTTTGCTTCTTGAAAGGTAATATCCCAAGTGTTAGCAACTGCATTTCTATTGTCTCTTACAAATCCTAATGTTGTATTTTGTATTACTGTTTCAAGACTAATTTCATTTTCAACACCAGTCTCTGCTAATGTAATATATGTGCCGTCTGTTATGTTTGTTTCAAATTCTTGAGCACGAGTTGGATTAATCATATGTATCGCCCAACTGTAAGTATAAGTTTCATATTCGTTTAAAATATTATCTTTATAAAAGCTAGCAGAGTTATTAACAAATTGTCTGTTATTACTAATTCTTGCAGCTTCCCTGGCGTCTGCAATCTCGTCTAAAGTACCCATTAGCTCGCTCCAAAAGAACTTGACTTAGCAGGGACTTTAATTTCTAATCCCGCAACAAAATCATTGATTGGATCTCTAAGTTTGTCTCTATTATAATGAACAAACACCCACCAAAATCTTGGATTTCCATACATATCAAATGCAAGTAAGTCTGGACGACGGTGGTATCGATTTCCAATGCGTACTAGCGTTGCATTTTCTGACAAACTAGCATTGGTTAGTTTTGGCTGATAGATATCTAAATACTTTAAATTTTGAGAAGTTATTGCATAGTTACTGGAGTTAGAATATTTTGCCATTAGATAAACCCTTGTCCATATAACTTACCATTAATAAACTGGTGTTTACTAAATTCACGCTTTTGTTTAGCTGGATTTATACTAACAAGTAAATCAAGTGCAATCGTTTGTACTGCTGGCAACGCTTGTGGTTTACCGTTTTCGTCCACCACTTCAACTAAGTCAGTATCACTTTGATAAGGAATACTTACATTGCCAACAAAAACTGGAACATTATTAAATTGATTTGATCCAAAACTAGAAAACCTCAATTTAGGCGGCGGTGTACCTGCTATTGGTGATGTTGTCGTATCTTGTATACCATAAAACATTTTTGTCACAGAACGTAAGAAATGTATTACCCCTTGTGTATATAGATGTTCGTCTCGAGTAACATTACTAAATTGTGCTGTTATTTGTATAGTTGGACTTGGTGTTCCAGCATATGCATGTGTTGTATAATTAGTATGTGTTAAATTATACTGATTGTAATTGACAGATTGGTTGTACACAATATCTGGTTGTACAGGAAATACTAACCCGCCAGTATCTCGTAGCACTGCCGCTGGACCAGCATAATATATATCTGGCGCCATGCAACTGATTTTTGTTCTAGCTGAATTACTTATTGCCATTTAATTTACCTTTTACAAAATTGTAAACTTTGGGATTAAACTTTCCAAAAAAGTCCTCGAACGCTTCACGCTTTTTCTTTTCTTCAATGCCATCCATACGCATTACATTTCTAAATGTAGTAGCACTACGACCATCGTCTTTAACAGGCACAGTATAAATGTATCCTGCTTCGTCACTTGAAGTTAATTGTTCGCCGTCTTTATACATTCTAAGATATCCGCCTGTCTTCAATCGTCCTGCATCTTTTTCACTGAATACTAGCAACAACGCTGTGTTGTTGGGATCCTTGCCAGTTGCACTTACATCAGGTTGATACGGGCTAGTGCGGATAATTTTATCTGCAGGTATACCAAACATAGTAGTCATAATACCAATTTTCTCTTCGTAACTAAACGGATCTTTTTCTGGCTGTGCATTCTTAGCTATTGTAGTAGCGATAAATACATTTGAAGAACCAAACTTGCGAACTAAGTCCATATAAACTTTATGATGGCCACTATGCATAGGTTGAAATCTTCCACCATAGAATACAGCAATGTCAGTTGCTTCAGCTTCAGTAAGTTGTGAGTATCTCATGTCGTTCTCCTATAATACTATTTATAGCACGAATAAGTACTAGTATAATTAGAAGAACTTGACAACACTAAAAATATGTGTTATATTCACATTAATTTAAGGAAAGATCAATGAGAAAACAAAATTATCTTAATAACAAGGATATGTTAAAAGAAATTCACAAGAGTAAACTAACATATTGTCATATGTTAGATGACGAATATGAAAGATTTGATATTATTGTAAATTCATACGAAGATATTTTTGATCCTGATGTAATTCAACAGGCAAGAGAAAATAGAGCAAGTGTGTTGAGTTCACAAGGATATGAAGAATCTTATAGAAAATGGCAAGCAAGTGGGAAACGAGTTAAAGATAAACCAAAGCAAGCTGACACAAGAGTTATTGCAGATGAGATTAATCCTGACGAACTAATATTTAGATTAATGACATTTGAACATGTACCGGGCGATGCTAAACGTAAAACTAATCCAAAAACAGAAGCAGACCGCCATGTTAAGGTTAACTTTCCACCATTTAAACATTATGCTAAACGCAATGGCGAAATACAAGAGGTTGTACGTAGTCACTGGGAAGGCGGACTTGATAATGGAGCATTTAGCACAACACATGGTTATACAACAAATGAATTAGCAAAAATGTATATCAAACTGTGTGAGCGTTACAGTATGCGTAGCAATTGGCGTGGGTATACTTACGTAGATGAAATGCGTAGCCATGCACTTATGCAATTATCCCAGATAGGGTTAAAATTTAACGAAGACAAAAGTCAAAATCCTTTTGCATACTATACCGCAGTTGTTACTAATAGCTTTACAAGAGTACTTAACCTTGAAAAACGTAATCAAAACATACGTGATGATTTACTACAAGAAAATGGGTTCAATCCTAGTTTTAGCAGACAACTTGACCACGAAGCCGCTGAAAAGGCCAAATGGGACGAAAAAAGCGAAAAAGAACGTAAAGAAGCTACTGGTACAAACTTCTAGTTGACAATCTTCAATATAAAGTATATCATCAACACATGACATTTTTTAATAGAGCGGCTTGCTTTGCTGATATTCACTTCGGCAATAAGAATAACAGCAAACAACACAACAAAGACTGCGACGAATTCGTAGATTGGTTTATTGCGAATAGCAATGACTGCGAAACATGCATTTTTTTAGGAGATTGGCACCACCATAGGGCTGGTGTTAACGTTAGTACACTTAATTATAGCGTAAACAATGTTCGAAAGTTAAGTGAAAACTTTGAAAAGGTGTATATGATTATGGGCAACCATGATTTATACTATCGTGAAAAGCGAGAACTTAATAGTTTGCCATATGCAGACTTATTTCACAATGTTACACTAGTGGAAGATGTAATAACACAAGATGATGTTGCATTAGTACCTTGGCTAGTAGGAGATGAGTGGAAACAAATACACAAAGTACCAGCTCGCTATATGTTTGGACACTTTGAACTACCACATTTTAAAATGAACGCAATGGTAGAAATGCCAGACCATGGTGGTATAAATGTAGAGCATTTGTCAGGTCCTGAATACGTATTCAGTGGTCACTTCCATAAACGTCAGCATAAAGGTAATATCCATTACCTTGGATCTCCGTTTCCTCATAACTATGCAGATGCATGGGATGATGATAGAGGCATGATGAAGTTAACTTGGGGCGGCAAGCCAGAGTATTTTGAGTTTGATGGACCAAGATACCGCACAGTACCATTAAGTAGACTAATTGATGATGCTGATAGTATATTAAACAATAAGACTTATTGTAGAGCAGTACTAGATGTAAACATTACATATGAAGAAGCAAACTTTATTAAAGAAACCTTTGCATCACAATATCAATTACGTGATATTACACTAATGCCCAGTAAAAAAGAAGAACACGCACAAGATTGGCGGCAAGTTGATGATTTAGAGGTTGAAAATGTAGACCAGATAGTGTATAATAGCTTAAATGCTGTTGACAGTGAAATGATTGATCGAAAGTTACTAGTGGATATATATAACAACCTATGATTATTATCAAAGATATTACAATTAAGAATTTTATGAGTGTTGGTAACGTTACACAAGCTGTACGTTTTAATGACAACGGCCTTACTCTTGTATTGGGCAATAATGTTGACTTAGGCGGAGACGGCAGTCGTAATGGTACAGGTAAAACTACTATCATTAATGCACTTAGCTACGCTATGTACGGTAATGCATTAACAAACATACGTAAAGATAATCTAATTAACAAAACTAACGGCAAGGGCATGTTAGTTACACTTGATTTTGAAAAAGATGGTATACAATATAGAATTGAGCGTGGTCGTAAACCTAACATCTTTAAATTTTATGTTGACAACATAGATACAGACAGTGGTAACGAAGCACAGGGTGAAAATCGTCAAACGCAATCTCAAGTAGATAAATTGTTTGAAATGAGTCACGATATGTTTAAACATATTGTCGCCTTAAATACATATACAGAACCCTTCCTTAGTATGCGAGCAAATGATCAACGAGCGATTATTGAACAGCTACTTGGCATCACTATGTTAAGTGAGAAAGCAGAAGGTCTTAAAGAGCAACAAAGGTTGAATAAAGATGCAATCAAAGAAGAAGAGTATAGAATTAAAGCAGTTGAAGATGCAAATCAAACAATTGCAAAGAGTATTAGTGATCTTGAACGTCGACAAACTCTCTGGCAAACCAAAAAACAAGAAACCTTGCAAGAACTAGAAGTAGCTATTAACGTATTAGACAAAGTTGATATTGAAGACGAAATACAAAAACACAAACAACTATCCGATTACTTGGAAAAGAAACGTCGAGTAGACGAAGCAAATCGCTGGATCTCCAGAATAGATGCTGATAACAAAAAACTAGATAAACTTATTATCAAACTAGATAAAGAGATAGTACTGCTACATGATCATAAGTGTCATGCATGTGGACAAGATTTACATGATAACAGTCATGAAGAATTGCTACGTAATAAAGAAGACCAACTAGCTGAAGCACGTATGCAAATTTTGTCTAACGGTACACAAGAACAAGAACACCAAGAAGTTGTTGTTGAAATTGGAGATCTAGGACAACTGCCAAGTACATTGTATAACACAGAGCAAGAAGCATACCAACATCAAAATCAAGTTGATAAGTTACTTACAGAATACTCAAACAAGCAAGCAGAAACAGATACATACCAAGAACAGATTAACAGTCTAAAGGAAACTGCACTACAAGAAGTTAGTTGGGATAAGATGAATGAACTCGTGCGTGTAAAGGAACACCAAGACTTCCTGTACAAACTGTTAACTAATAAAGATAGCTTTATACGTAAACGTATTATTGAGCAAAACTTACAGTATCTAAATTCTAGACTTGCATACTATTTGACTAAGCTAGGGTTACCACACGAAGTACAATTCCAACCAGATCTGAATGTAGAAATTACAGAACTAGGTAGAGAACTAGACTTTGATAATCTAAGTAGAGGCGAACGTAACAGACTTATACTTGGTCTTAGCTGGAGTTTTAGAGATGTATTTGAAACTATGAACACACCTCTTAACTTTATGGCTATTGACGAGCTTGTAGACAGTGGAATGGATACTAACGGTGTTGATAGTGCACTCAGTGTACTTAAAAAGATAGAAAGAGAAAGAGGAAAGAACATTTTTCTCATATCTCACCGTGATGAATTACAAGGTCGTGTTAATACTATCTTGCAAGTTATTAAAGAAAATGGATTTACGTCATTTAGTGTAGACACGGAGATTGTAGACATTGGTGGATGATATTGATGATGATTTACTACAAAAACTAGGTGGAATGATATTTGAGTCTCCAGACAAAGGTAAAACTGTACGTAGTAGACCAAGTCCAGAGCATCCAATTTTTTTACTTTCTAACGGTATACTACCATATGATATTTGGTACAAAATATATGGAAACGGATAATGAACGATACAATTACAATTACAACAACAGATACTACTAGCATAGTTGATAGCGATTTAGACTGGAGCACACTAAATGTATCATCTATAAGTACACCAACGTACTCAGGTTCAACTACTACAATTTCGTTAGACGATTTAGTTATTACTGATGAAAAACGCACATCAGTTCGTGATAGTGGTGAATTACCGATTGACATATGGGCAAAGATGTATAATAATGGAGTTATAGATGACGAATGATTTTATATTTGATCTCGATGGCACATTAACTAATGCTAGAGAGTACATTGACCCACAGTTTGAAGAATTTATGCATGAGTTTACTGAAAAGTACTCATGTAGTATCTGTACGGGAAGTGACTATATAAAAGTTGAAAAGCAACTAGGTAAAGAACTAACTGATAAATTTTCTACACTATTTTTAAGTAGTGGTAACCATATTATACAAGACAACAATGAAGTTTACAAAAGTGAATGGAAGTTGTCACATGACGAACACTGGTTTTTTATGGAAAAAATACAGTTATCCAAATACTTTAACAAAGTTGCTAACCAAAACGACAGTATTGAACATCGTATTGGTTGTGCTAACTTTAGTGTTATTGGAATAGATGCTAGTACACAAGATCGTCACGAATACAGTATGTGGGATTCACAACATCATGAAAGAAAACACATAGCAAAACACTTTAACGAATTATTTGGATACCGATCATCTGCAGTGATTGGTGGGAAAGTAAGTATAGACATTATACAAAAAGGCAAAGATAAGGCACAAATACTAGAATACTATGAGGCATCAGACAACATACACTTTTTTGGCGATAAAACTAAACCTGGCGGCAACGATTACACACTAGCAATGGCAGTAAATGAACTCAAAAACGGCACATCACATACAGTAAACGATTGGCAACAGACATTTAAAATACTAAAAACACAGTTTTAATACCATAATCAGTAGATTTATGATGACAAATGATATATACGATACATGCAATGGAAATACAATGGCAATCTTGTTGAAGAGATAGCTGACCAATATATTGGGTTTGTATACATCATTACTAATCTGACTAACAACAAAAAATATATAGGCAAAAAATTAGCCAAGTTTAAAAAAACTAGGCCACCCCTTAAAGGCAAAAAACGTAAAAGAAAATCACTAGTAGAAAGCGATTGGCAAACATACTGGGGATCTTCGGAACACTTATTGGCAGATGTAGCTGAATTAGGCCCAGAAAACTTTAGTAGAGAAATTTTATATTTCTGTACTACACGTGGCGAACTTTCCTACCGTGAGGCAAAAGAACAATTCGACAGAGAAGTATTACTCACTGACGAATACTACAACGGCATTATAAATGTCCGCATTGGCGGATCTCAGGCTCTTAAAGAATCTCTAAAAAATAATATACCCCCTCTACAATAAGCATTGAGGAGTCGCCATTAACTTGGTTAGACAACGGAACTTGCTGGGGGAAACAAACCAAATGAGTGGGCTCTACTGCGCCATTGTAACCCACAAGTATTTCTGAGTTAGTAGCTGTTATTGCAACTCAGTAGCTTGCGTTAAAAGCAGCATGTAAAGGGGTACAGCATAACCGCCTCTGCTAGTTTACTAGTTTTGCTATAACAGTGTACAAGGTGACTGGTAATATCAGACTCTTTTGTCGTGCTTGGCCTTAATCAGGCTAAGTGCGACTTTAGTTCATGGTAATGATTAACTATAATCATAATATATAAACCATAATATGATATGATGTTTAAATGTATTGAATGAAAAGATTCAATCGAACGATAGTGAAGATTGATGATGTCGTAAGACATCAGATAAAGATAAAACTTACTTTAGATATAAATGAACACTTCAGATTAAAATGATTGCTTGCCCGATGCTTGGTCTATTGCTTCTTTCTCTTTACGATTCTTTTCTGTAAATGACTCAATAATTTCAGTTGCTTGATATACTGGCATCTGGTATAACTCTTTAATTGAAAATGCTCCCTCGGTATACAATACAATATCATATACTTGCTTTCGGATATTTTTGTTAACTTTGTTTAAACTATCAACTAATACCTGATTGTTACCTGGGTTAGCTCTCATTTGTTTGTGAAAAAAAAAGTTGGGTTAAATTCAACCTCAGATATAAACTCTTTCCCACATTCTTCATTACTGCATTCAAATTTAAAACTTTTGTCAAGCCCGTTGTTGTTAACTTGTGCTGACATTTCTTGTAACTTCTTAACTGTTTTTCCATCACTGTTAGTAATCCAATCAAGGATAGACTGTAAGTCAGTAATTTTTTCTCCAGATGGCAGTAATACATGTTCAATAGAGTCTGCAATTAGAACTAAGTTGGCCGCTGTTGTTTTTTCTAAACTTTCTTGAAAAAGTTGATGCTGTTTTTGTCTATCTTCATCACTGTTAAAATTTGATAGTATAGTGGACATTTCAGATATTTTAATTTGATTAGTAGTTACACTTCTTAAACTATTTGGTTTGAATGATATGACTAATCCATTGGAAAGTTCTAGTTCAATCGGATTGATAGTTTTCATTTGATTTAAAATGTTAACTATCTTTACAGCATATTGTTCTTGAGCTTGACAGTGTGAGCATTTCGCATCAACTGTCATTTCGCCATCGTTACTGTTAATTTTACTAGCCAATAATATAATATCTACATCTGGCATTAAAATTTCATACGGATTTTCCATATCAGGAATTATGCTTTTTAAGATTTCAAATAAGCTCTCACCATTATATACACTGTCAGGAATAGATAACAGCATTTCATCTTTAAAGCTCATTGGCATAATTCCAATCTCATTTTGATCGTTGAGATGTGTTTGAGATGTGTACCATTTGCCTTCAGTTGGAAGTTTTATATAGATCTCTTTGTGTCTATAAAAGTCTTGTAGTGATTTTGTCATTTTTTACCTATAAATACCTATATAAGTTATTTATACAGATAAGTGAGCAGTTAATGGCAACAGTGAATATACCATATGGTGGGGGAAGCGTTACAGTAAATATACCTGATTTCGCTATGGAAGGAACTCAGGTTGATCTTCTTGAACAAGCAAATCGTCAAACTGATGCACTTCAAAAAATTGCACAGTCTATGGGCATTAGTATTCAAAACGACCAACAAGAAACCAAAAGTAACAAAGAATTAGCAGCCGCAATCAAAAAAGGAAATTCAGAATCTTCTTCAGACTTATCTCAATTAAACAAATCAATACGATCATCTCTAAATCCAGTGAATATTTCAAATGCAATGCAAGGTGCAAGTAGTTCTGAATCATTAAGTAGCTTAATAGGAAAAGACGGTTTACTTGGAACACTTGGATTTGCCACAATGGGTGCACAACTTGGTACATTATTTGGCATTATGGAAGAATTTGGAAGTTCATTATCTGCACTTCGTCGAACTGGTGGAGGACTTGGTTCAGATTTAATGGAATTGCGCACAAAAGCCGCCGCTGTTGGCTTAGACATGCAAACACTTGCTAAAATTACTGTTGAAAATGGTAACGCTATTAGATCACTAGGTAATAACACTGCTGAAGGGACAGATCGGTTTATAGAACTAAATTCGATGTTGAGAGAAAATACAAGAGAAATGGGGTTCTTTGGCATGGGTACCAGAGAAATGTCAGCAATGTTAGTGGATGAAATTGAACTTAGACGTCAAACTAGAAATGAAAGTTTCTTGGAAGCAGGCGCTAGAGATCAAATGGTCGATAGCATGAAAGAAAACTTAAAGCTAAACGAAGTAATGGCTGGATTAACCGGTCAAGACATACAAGACAGAATTAAAGCTCGTAATGAATTTAGAAGAAACGCAATTGTAGCAGCGGCCGCAGCTAATATGAATGAAGAACAACTTCAAGCACAAAATGCTCTAGTTGAAGGTTTATCAGCAATGGGTGATGCAGGTGCTGCTGGAGGACCAATACAGCAAGCCTTATCAAACTTAATCGCTGGTGTTCCAATTGATTTAGCAAATGATGCATTTACTCAGCTTGCCGCCGCAGCCAGTGCTGAAGGAATAGATTTAAGATCAAACATACAAGACTTTGCAGGTATGGTGGAAGCTGGAGCAGATCCGCAAGCAATAGCGACTGCAACACAGTCTCTGGTTAATCAATTTGCTAATATACAAGTTAACGATGGCTTATTAGCAAGAGCAGGCGCAGGTCAAGAAGGTGCAATGTCTCTTTTAATGACACGCCAACAAGCATTTGCAACTACTGTAGAAGAAGGCACCACTGTTGCAGAACAAGTTAATACTACTATGCAAACCTTTGAGGAAGATCTTGCGTCTGGTGCTGCGGCATTGTCAGGCATGGCTAACCAAATTCAGGTTGCCACATCACAATTACAAAATACAATTATGAACAGCACAATGCTTGCATTTAACGCAGATGTTAACAATCCAGATGGTATGATGGCATTTGTTAACAGTTTAGAAAACTTACCATCCTCGGACCGATTCCAAGCAATGACCGATCTTGTTACTGAAATTGCAACACTAGCTAGTGGTGCACAAGGTGTAGCTACACTATTTGGTATTGGCACTGAAGGGCGAGATAGTCTTATCGAGCAAGCCGAGATGGGCGGAGAAATAGCACTTACCGCAATGGCTATTGGTAGAGCATTAGGAATAGATAGCGGATTTCTAGCTAATGCGCTACAAGGAAGAAGTGGAGGAGTGACAAGTGGTGGTGGTAATGGAGCAGGTATCGGGCCAGGATTGCCAGCAGTTGGCACAGTTGCGTTTGGGGCAGCAATGGCGGCAGGACTAGCAGGTGCATTTACTCGCAGTAATCCTTTACCTGTCATCATCACAGGAACACAACCAGCCATACCAGGAGTTGATCCTTATCCTGCTAGCACCGATCCATGATGGACTAAAACACAAAAATATCTAGTGGTTGACATATAGATAAATACATGTTATAAACAAGTAAAGAGAATTATCATGAGTTGGAAAAAACACTTCACTGTCTATCAAGGGCAAGGTCAAGAAATGAAACC